>Ga0207421_10001123_pt1 | contig 34780 bp, 32 predicted proteins | sample SodLakKL_010_SED_4_FD_187542 | JGI IMG/M metagenome (GOLD analysis project Ga0207421, IMG submission 187542) | Alkaline sediment microbial communities from Lake Tanatar, Kulunda Steppe, Russia - 8KL_010_SED (SPAdes) (version 2) | ecosystem: Environmental > Aquatic > Non-marine Saline and...
CAAGAAAACAATTAAAAACCCCTCCTGCAGGAGGTGGTTCTTAAGCCTGCTCGTCCCTGATAAATCTGAGGATTAGTCAGGTGGGTGCCGCAGTCATACCCCACGGGGCATGAATCATTTCCGGCTCCCTCAAAAATACAATTCAGATTTCAATTTGGACAAGCAGGCACCACTAATGCTAACCAATGTTGTTAAACTTGTCAAATAATACACCCGACAATTCCTACGCCCTTTTTAGTACATCTGCAAGTTGCTTTATAAATGAAACTACAACGGGAGGCGCCATTAAGCTATAACTTTCTACTCCATTATCGTCTTTTATCGTCCAGGGAGTTTCTTCTATTTCAACCTTACCCTCTTTTTCGTTCCATTTGTAGTTGTATTCAGGAGTGAGTTCGTATTCGGAGACGTATTCTTCCGCTTTATCCACAGGAACAGAGTTGCGGAGAAGTATTTTGGGAACACCGTAAAGTTCAAAGGCTTGTTTTATAAGTTTTTCGTCCATTTCAATCCTTTCTTTTATGGGCGCAATCCCGGCTTCATCACCTTCTTTTCTTATCATTCTGCCCCCTTCACACCCCGGACTGTCACAAAGCAAGTGAAACTCTCCTTTTTCCTTGTCATAATCTATTTGGGAAGTGGGTAAAAGCTTAAGGTTTCGGGAAGTGTCACATTTTGGACATATCTTCCTCCATTTTATTCTCTCGTCTATAACTTGTTCGGGAACATCGATGAGAGCAAAAAAGTCGGCATCATCACGATATCCGATAAGATCCCTAAAAAAGAGAGAGTAGGAAATCTGGTCCATGTCACGGGGAAATCCGTCAATAAAAATAACTTTTCTTCCTCTTTTTGCTATCTCCCTTTTTACCAGCGTAAGAATAAGGTCCGTAGGAATGAGCTTTTTGGTGCTTCGTCCCTTAAGAAGCTCCATTATTTCCTCCATCGAACTCCATCCGCGGTAGTTCTTTTCCAAAAACTCCGTAAGCTCTTTTGTTTTTTCCTCGTCCTGAAGTTCTTTATCCACTGTTCTTACCATATCTCCAATGGAAAAGTGATCTATTTTTTCCGGATCAACAACCTCGGAAAGCATTTTGGAGTACGTCCCCTTTCCGGCACTCTTTTTCCCCAAAAGATAGATTATAAAAGCACTTTCTTTTAAGTACTCCTTTATTTCCTCTATTTCTTTTCCCGCTTTAAACTTAAAATAGTCCTCTCTCTCTTTGGGGTCGGAAAGATCAAACTTGCGGTCGTTTTCGAGTTTGGTTTTGAAAATGGGAAATTCTACGTCTTTCATATTTTCTAAACTATTATTTTTTATCTTTACTTTCAAAATTCTCTTTTATTATTTCAAGCGCCTCTTCGGGAGTGTCTACAAGCTTGAAGATATCAAGATTTTCTTCTTTTATCGCTTTATATTTTTGACAGACGGTACTTCTTAACCAAGAGAAAAGCGGCTCCCAAAACTCCTTATCCACGGCCACTACAACAACGTCCTGAGAAATTTTCTTGGTCTGGATAAGTGTAATCATTTCGAAGAACTCATCGAGTGTTCCGTATCCTCCGGGAAAAAACACATATCCGGAAGAACCGAAAGAAAGCATCACTTTTCTTGTAAAGAAATAATAGAAACCGATGGATTTTTTTAAGTATTTGTTTGCTCTCTCCCCGTCCTCTATCTGAATATTAACGCCCACGGACTCCCCTCCTTCTTCATAAGCTCCTCTGTTTGCCGCTTCCATTATTCCCGGTCCTCCTCCGGTAATCGCGGTAAAACCTTCTTTTGCCAAGAGGTTGCCGAGTCTTCTCGCTTTTTGGTAATCGGGGCTATCCTCCTTAAAGCTGCTGGAACCGAAAATCGCTATTGGTTTTTCAAAGTCGGTAACGAATTGAAATCCTTCGACAAACTCCGCCATAATACGAAATATTCTCCATTGGAAAGTCTCCCTGAAATCTTCTTTTGACGGAGGAAGCTCCGTATCGGGAATTTGAGAAAGATCTTTTTTGTTTTGTTCTTCCATTTTTTTATATATCTAAATTTATAACTCCACCATTATATTACAAAAGAAAAAAAATACCTAATACACAAAACGAATATTTCCATGCTCGTCAGTACGAAGCACTTCCACATTGTGTTTTTCGAGCGTTTGAATAGTTGCTTCGTGCGGATGCCCGTGGCGATTACCCTCTCCCACCATTATTACTCCGTAGGAAGGACTTAGGGCGGAAATAAATTCGCTTGAGGTAGAGGTTTTTGAACCGTGATGACCTACTTTAAGTACATCTACTTCGGGAATATTATAAGAAGAGAGCACTTCCTTCTCCTGAGAGGCATACGCATCACCCGTAAAAAGAAAACTTCTCCCGTCCATCGCAAGATAAGAGATAACCGATGCCGTGTTAAGGTCGCTTACCGTTTCCCCATCTAAACTTTCCTCGGGATAGACTATTTCAAGAGAGAAGTTTTTCGCAAAAACTCTCTTTCCTGCTATCGCTTCTATATACCCTCTCTCTTTTGCTATTTCTCTCCACTCTTTCGCGATATCACTTTCTCCCTCAACCCCCGTACACATAATGTTCTCTACATCGTAAATCTGAAGTATTTCCATAAGTCCCGAAAGGTGGTCATAGTGAGGATGGGTTAAAATAAGTAAATCTATCTTATCTTCCAAAAAAGAAAGCTCCTTTCCGATATGTTCAAGTATTTTATCTCCCGGTCCCCCGTCTATCAAAATATGGTGTCCTTGGGGGGTTTTTATAAATACGGCGTCACCTTGCCCCACATCAAAGAAAACAACTTCCGCTTTTTTGTCTTGGAGTGAAAGAAGAAAATTCCACGAAAGGAAATTTAGAAAGAGAAGAAAAAATAATGCCCAAAATAATTTACTCTTTTTCATTTTGAAATTTTAAAACCACCGAGCTTTGTGGGTCGGTGGTCTTAAAGGAAAGGTGAGGCTTAGTCTGATTTACCAAGAATCCTAAACATCTTTGTCGCGCACTTAGGGCATTCCCCTTTAAGCGCTCTCCTCTTCATTCCCCCTTTTCCTTTCATTTCTACTTCCTTCTCATCTTTCATTTCTTGTTTTGCCTTACACTTTACACAGTATCCTTCAGTCATAATAAAAATTATATATTTATTTGTATTTCCTCTTGCGACCTTTGTCAGCTTCTTTATTATACTCAAAACTCAATAATATTCAACCTATTTAGCTAAAAATCGCTTTCGGTGTTAGTTTTTCGAAAAAAAGGAAGAGTGTTTGAGAGTTGTAGTGTCTTGTAAATTATCAGCCCGTAAAGAAAAATTACGAAATAAAGAGGGACTTTTTCCAGGTAAACTGCCGCAAAAGGAAGCCCTGCCACCGTTTCTACCACCAAGAGGATAAAAGAAAGCAGAAGATATGCGGGGAAAGAAAAAATAAAAGCCCCGGTAAGAGCGGTAAGAAATCCGAATACCATAACAAAAGGAAGAAGCGGGACAATAAGGATATTGGTAAAAACGGAAAAAAGAGGAATGTGGCCGAAATTGTATAAAATAAGAGGAAAAACAAACAGTTGCGCCGATAACGTAACCGCCAAAATATCGGCCAATTTTTCTTTTTTTCTTAAAAAATCATTACCGCATAAAAGCGCTTTTACCGGTCCCTGTAAAAAAGCAATACCTGTTACCGCCAAGAAAGAAAGCTGAAATCCGAGATCAAAATGCAAAAGGAAAGGGTTGAAAACAAGCATCACAGCCGCGGCAAAGACTATCAAACGCTTTGACACTGTTTCACGAAAACAAAAATAGGAAAGAAGCAACAACCCTCCCATGACTCCCGCCCTCACTGCCGAAGCCGGAGCTCCGACAAAAATTACGAAAAGAAAAATACAAAACAGAGATAAAAGCGCGGCGTGGCTTCTTAAAACCCCAAGAAAAGAAAATAAAAAGAAAAGAGCGGAAGATATAATAATTATATGCATCCCCGATATAGCGGTAATATGACGCGTTCCGGAAATGCTAAGCATCTCATCAAGCTCGGAAGGAAAAGAGCTTCGGTCTCCGAGCACAACCGCTTCAAGTAAAAAGGATTCCGGAGCGGGAACTGCTTTTCTTATTGTGTTTTTTAAGCCACCTCTGAAATTTTGCAACGCTTTATTAAAGAAATTTCGCTCACTTCCTATTTTCTCCATTTCAGGATAAAAGGAGGTGTGATAAATCCCCTCTTTCATTAAATAATTTGCATAAGAACCCTTCTCCGGGCTTACAAAATCCCCGTCCACCATAAGCACATCCCCGTATTCGTAAGCTACAAGAGTATCCGTATATAAGAGCATCTTCCCTTCCTTGCGCTCTAATACAATCCTCGCACTATTTTCTTTATAGAGAGGTTCTTCCGTAATTTTCCCGATTACAGGAGATTCTAAAGAAGACGGAATCTGATAAAAGCTATTTAAAAAATAAAATGAGCCCGCAAGGAAAAAAACCAGACAAAAAACGGTAACTGTGCGATCTTTGAGAAAGATATAAAAAAGAGAGACAAAAAAAAGACCCGAGATAATACTTATCGGGGCAAAAAATATTCCTAAAATAAAAGATAGGAGAGTAAATAACGCGATTCGGGAGATTTTTATCTTATTTCGCACATTTTTACGAAAGGATTTGCCGCTTTTTTAAACTCTTCAAGCTCTTCTTTGGTAAAGGGCTTTTCTTTAAGAAAGCTCTTTTCCATATTCTTTTCGGGTAAAAAGTTTTGCAGAAAATATCTTTTTGCCCCTTTTATCTCTTCTCCTATCTCTTTAACCTCTTTTATATCATGGACCCCGGGAACAAGCGTTGTCCTAAATTCATAATTGACTCTATCCTCCAATAAGAGTTTTATGCTTTTTTTTATTTTCCCCGCATAATTTTCCTCCCCCGTAATCTTGCCGTAATTCTCGGGAGAAAGCTTTACATCCATAGCAATATAATCAATAAGACTCTCTTTTATAAGCTCTTCCAGTACTTCCGGATAAGAGCCGTTCGTATCGATTTTAACCGGAAAACCTTCTTTTCTTATTTCTTTTATAAACGGGAAAAGGTCTTTGTGGATTGTCGGCTCCCCTCCGCAAATTACCACCCCTTCCAGTCTTCCTTTTCTTTTTCTCAGAAAAGAGAAAAAGTCCTCTTTATCAATTCCCCGATTTCTTTCTATCTCCTCGGGAAGAACAAGTTCTGGAGAATAACACCAAGAACACCTAAAATTACATCCCGACAAGAAAACCGTGCAAGCAATCTTCTCCGGATAATCGATAAGAGTAAACTTTTGTAGGCCTCCTATTTTCACGGATACTATTTTTCGGGAACTTTATACTCCTTTCTTTCGCTGTATTCCTGCCTTTTTCCGGCATTCCATTGATTTACGGGACGGAGGTATCCGACAATACGAGAGTATATTTCACATCTTTGATATTCGGATATCTCTTCGCTGTTTTTGAGGCAATCATCGCATTTCAAAACAAAAACATCCTCTCCTCCGTCTTCGTATACCAGCAAAGAGCCGTTTTCTATTTCCTCTTCGTTTATGCTGACCTCTTTCTCACAGTCGAAGCACTTCCCTTTATCGAGCGCTTTTTCCTTAGTTTTAAATATATTTTTTTCCATATTTTTATTCTTTAAACTTTTTAATTACTTTTTTAGGCGCTTTAATCTTACAATTTGGACAGTAAGTTTGCTCTCCTTTAAGATAACCACATTTCGGGCAAATTGAAAAGGTGGGAGTAAGGGTTATGTAAGGAAGGTGATAATTTTCAAAAACTTTTCTTACAAGGTTTTTTGCCGCTTCGGGAGTATTTATCCTCTCACCTAAAAACAAATGCAACACCGTTCCGCCCGTAAAGCTCTGTTGCAGGTCATCCTGAAGATCCAATGCTTCAAAGGGGTCGTCCGTGTAATTTACAGGGAGGTGCACGGAATTGGTATAGTAGGGGGCGTCCTTCGTGCCCGCGGTAATAATATCGGGATACTTCTCTCTATCCACTCTCGCTTGCCTAAAGGAAGCTCCTTCTCCGGGAGTAGCTTCCAAGTTATAGAGATATCCCGTTTGCTCTTGGTACGCTACAAGTTTTTCTCTCATAAAATTGAGCACCTCCAAGGCAAAAGCCCTTCCTTTTTTCGAACCGATGTCTTCTCCAAGAAAGTTGAGCGTGGTTTCGTTCATCCCAATAAGACCTATGGTAGAGAAGTGGTTTCCAAAATAAGATCCTCTGAGTTTTTTGACCGAAGAAAGATAATTCCTCGTATAAGGATAAAGGCCTTTTTCTATAAAATTGTCCAAAACTTTTCTTTTTATTTCCAGGCTTTCTTTTGCAATATCCATCATTTCCTCCAATCTGCCGAAAAATTCTTTTCTTGTCTTGGAGAGATATCCTATGCGAGGCATGTTGATAGTAACTACGCCAATGCTCCCTGTGAGGGGTTGTGACCCGAAAAGGCCACCACCTCGCTTTATAAGCTCCTTATTATCGAGCCTAAGTCTGCAGTTGTGAGTTAATATACCCGTAGTACCGACAGTGAAAACGGGTTCATCATTCTCAACTTCGAAACAGTAGGCCGCAGAATCGGAAATACTTTCAATAGATTTAATTTTTATCCATAGTTTTTCATTCTTCTTAAACCAGAAATCTTCCAGCTTTTCTTTGTTTAGTTGATAGAACAAAACGGCATAATTGGCTCCTTTCTCCAATCTTCCCTCTCTTTCATCTTTATAAACAGCGGTGGTAGTGCCAAGTGTCGCCGCCAACATATTCAGTGTCTCCACCATTTTATGAGAAGAAGTGTAAATTCTATTCCTATTTCCTCCGTCCGTCGCATAATGCCCTTTAACCACCCCTTGGCGGAAATCTTTGCTCATACCGAAAAGTCTTGCACTATATTGTTTTTCTCTTTTCTCATCCTTTACAAAGTCTTTACAGAAACCAACCGCCGCCTTGGAATGTATTTTAAGCGTCAATAGCGAGTCTCCGGAGTTTTGTTTTTGGAGAGAGGAATGAGCTCCAAAATACTTTTCGGCAATATCCTGCAGTTTTTTAGCTACGGATTCTTTTTGATCCTCGTTTAGTGAAAAAATTACACTGGTCTCTCCGTCAAAACTACCATCTCCGGCATAAGCTCCCACGAAATATCCCAATTCCCGATTACCTCCCTTTCCTTCAAAGGATTTTAAAGAATAAGGAAGATACATTCCCTCTTCCAATTCCTCTCCTTTTAATACTTTCTCTCTAGATTCTTCATCTTCCATTATAAAGTTCAAGTGGTTCTTGCTCATTTCAATCTTGTGATTGTTAAACAAAGTCACCCTGATCATCTCTTGGTTTTCAAACTTGTTGAACTTCCCTTTCACAAACTTTCCGTTGCTGTAAATCCAATAGTCTTTTTCACTATGGTTCCCTTCATAGATCCACCGAATTCGCGAATACTCTACTCCGCGACCTTTGCTTGATTTAATTAAAACTTTTTCATTTCCTCCGAGAGGACACATGCTCCTAAAGTCCTCGGGGTTCATGTCGGATTGTACAAAGTTGGAAAAGTAGTTTATCCCGTACTTTGCCGTCGCTTCCCACATCTTGTCGAGAGATTTATTATCCCAGTCAAAGTCTTTGGCAATAGAAATAGTCGGAATAGGAAAGGTAAAAACTCTTCCTTTTGCATCTCCTTCCATAAGTACCTCGTAAAAAGCGCTATTAAAGAGATCCATCTCCTTTTGAAAGTCCCCGTAAGTTTCTTTTTGAAGTTCACCTCCTATCATTACCGGTTGATCTTTAAGGAATTCGGGCACCTTTACATCAAGAGATATATTTATAAAGGGCGTATTCCCGGTTATGAAAACTTTTTCTTTCCTCTTTGCCACAACCGTTTCATTCTCCGTGTTAACCGACCAGATAATTCCTTTGTAATTAACTTCCTTTATCTCTCTTATATAAGTTTCTTTATGCCTTATAATTCTCAAAGTGTAGAGCGTCTTGTTTTCCGCCCCTGAAGACCTTCTGCTTGCCACCGTAAACCCGTAACCGGCATTTACAACAATTCTCTGCAAATCTTCAAGTATTTTTTTGTCAGAAACGGTAATTTTACAATTTCCATGTCCATCCCCTTTAATGTAGGTTTCGATAAACACCTTGCTTTGTCTCCCGCTCATCTCCAATATTCTCTCGGGAACAACTTTTACATTATCGTCTCTGTCAAAAAGGCGAAGAACCTTTTTTGAGTTTTCGGCGTTAAACTTAATTTGAATAACAGTATCTCCAAGTGACTTAGATCCTTTCTGCAGAGTATAATCTACCCCCAATATATCAAGTAAGGATATTATTTCTTCATATTTTTCCTTGTTTTTTTTCTTTGACTGGTAAATCATTACCTTTCTCCAACTTCCTTTCTTTTCTAAACTTCCTTCCGAAAGAACAAAGGCAACAAGTTTAATTTCCTCGTCACTGAGCCCGATTTCCTTGTTTAAGTTACTTGCCCCTACGGGTATTGCTTGAGGAGATTTTAGGGTCTTTGTTTTTTCTATCTCTTCAAGACAGTACTTTTCACTATTAAACTTCTTTCTTACTACCCTGTGCCCGGGAGAGATAAGTTGATCTTGGACTCTGTTTACCAAGTTATACATCTTTCCTTCGTACTCTCTGCTGAAAACCTTCTTTATCTTTTTCTCTTCAATAACTCCTTTCTCCGTATTGAAAGTTTTTATTATATCCCCTTTTCTGACTTCGTTGTGTTTCTTCCACCCTTTTTTAGTAAGTATCTCTGTGTCTTCCGAAAGGCACTGAAATCCTACACGAGTGGGAACCATACAATTAAAGGCGAATTCCTGGACGGCTTGCTTTACTTGTTTATAGGAAAGGTTGTCCTTTCTTATGAAAGGCGCGAGAAAAGTATCAAAATTACTCATTGCCTGCGCCCCGGCAGAGTTTCCACACCAACAAGCTCGTCCGTTTCTTCTGACATAGAGAGTATGATTAGGTACCTCTAAACAATAAACCTTTCCCTTGTAGTCCACCTTTTTTACACTTTCCTTTGATAATCTGAAGTGCTTGCTTCGGGAATTACAAACCTTATACCAAGAAAATTTTCCCTTGTTTTTCCTGTAAATATTAGCGGTGAGGCCTATTTTCAAAATAACTTCTTGCACATCATTTGCTAACTTCTCGCTTTTCGTATAGTATTCAATGTTTCCATTCCCCTCATAACCATCCCCTTTCATCATCCAGCCTAAAAGAGAGGAAAGATGATTCTTCTCCAGCCCCTTTATTTCCTCAGGGACAAATTTTTCTCCCGATGCACCAAATCTCCGTAAATAAGAGAAAAGCTGCTTGCTCCAAATGCAAAACTCCAGCTTCTTTCCTGCTTTCTTTGTTAGATAGGGGAAGGGTAATCTTTCAAGTACTCTCTTAAATTCCTCGGCGTTTTTTCCTTCATTTTGAGTAATTCTTATTTGATACTCGTAGTACGGCTTGTTTCTATCCTTCCTTTTTCTTTTTTGCAAAGACGTACAACCCTCAGCCAACCAAAATCCAAAGAAAGGAATCCATTTGCTCATCGGTATTTCCTTTTCTTTTAGTTTTTCCTTTCTATACCTTCCGGTATATCCGCTGTACTTTATTATTTGCACAGCGGGAAGAGTAAAGTACTCTTCTTTCTTTCCTTTCCAAATAGCTTGCTTGGGAATAAAATGTGTGCTCGGATTAAAATCCTTCGCTTTTACAAACTTGCGCTTATAGTTTTCACTCAAGAGCTCGGGATTGTATTGGTCCACAATCATATTATGGTTCGGCGTAACCAGTAAATCGAGTTTTTTGGATTTAAAGTTATAAAGTTCTCCTTCATGGTCAAACTCGTAAAATTTAACAGGTTTTTGCAACTCCACTTCTCCCGTTTCATTTTTAAGCGTAAAAACCTTGTCTTTTTTAGAGACCTCATAAAAATATTTCCATCCATCTTTTGTTAAGACTTGTGTATCCTCCGAATAGCATTCTCCCTGGAGTGTGAAGAAGAAATTTACTATCTGCCCGAGAGCGGGTCTTAGGTGTTTGGGAGGCTTGGATTCCACTTTGGAGGATACCCCGCCAAAACCGCGCAACAAAAGGTCTTGTAGATCCCATCCACAGCAGTTATGAACCAGAACACCATTACACACCAAAGTTCCGGACTCCGTAGTAATATCGTATATCCATTCCTCGTATATCTCCGTCTCTTCGTTGCTTAATACTTTGTTCCACCCGTAACCATCCGCTCCCCACGACTTCCGAGCCACGCTTCCCCCTCTGTACTTAAAGGAAGGAATATCAACATTCTCTCTTTTTGAGAAACTTAAGCCGTACAAAGGGTAATTTTGTTCTATCCCTCTTCCGTTAAACTCTCTTTTGCTTCCCAGGCCCTCTGTTCTGTCCCGCGGTACTATGCCAAAGATTTGCAGAAGAACGGCCAATTGCTCCAGCATAGTCCTCGAAGAAACTCTTATGAGAATCTGGCTATTCTTGTGCGAATCATCAAAGGGAGATACGGTGCCGTCTCCGTCTATGACCCCCGCTACCAATCCTTTTGCAAAGCCAATATTATAACTGAGAATATTCGGGGGAATATTTTTGTTCTTGCTCTTGTCTTTTATACAAAAAACTTTTTCAAATAGAAGTTTAAAAGTGGCAGAATTGATGGAAATATTCTTCGCGTTTCCCTCTTTCTTGTCCTCTTCGTAGCACCTCAAACCAAGTTCGTGGCATGTTCTTTTTATTCTTTCTATGATTTTTGCTTCTCCCGTGGTAATGACCACTCTCTCATGATCATAACTACCCTCAGCAATGAACATTCCCACAAGATACCCAAAGTTCTCCGTAAGCTCCAACTTGTTATCCATTCCGTTTGCCGAATTGGAAACACTGACGGTCCCTTCCACATCTGTCCTGCCATTCCATTTTTCCATAAATTCCCTTCTGTCGAGTCCTTCCAAGAAGAACTCATTAACACCGCTCTTTAAAAGTTCTTCCGCCACATATATGAAGTTCTTTTGAAAAATTCCTTCCTTTTCCACAAGATTTGGAATATTTACACTCTCCATCAAGTGTTCTCCCTTCTTCACATCTTGGCTTCTTATTTCCTTTTCCTCCCCCTTTTCATCTTCCTTTATAATAAAAGGGTGGTTATCGGTAACTATCACACTTCGTCCTTGTTCCGACTTGAGGAATCTCATTTTCCTCTCCTTTTTCTTTTTCACTAACCTTTTCACTTCGGTCCATCCCCCTCTGTCAAGCACACGGAGATCTTCGGGATATTTGGCAAAGGCCTGATCCTTCTCGTTTAACAAAACTTCCCTTGCATCAACAAACTCATAAAGATCCTGGAAAGAAACAAGCTTGATTTCTCCGGAGAGCTTCACGGGAAGCACTTCTCTTCCGAAAAAAGTATAGGTAGCCAGTAAATTTAAGTCGTGAATATGAAAGTCTTGGTTTTTTGCCGCTTCTCTTACTCTTTCGGGATAAATTTTATTAAGCCAGTACTTTTTGGATATATGGGATGTCGTATACTGGTTCAGTCCTTGTAGGGAGTAGGTCATATTGGCATTTTCCTTTATTTGCCAATCGATCTCGTCAATATACTTTTCAATAAGTTCCGTAGATTCATCAAATTCCGATACCGTTTCTCTTATTTCCCTTCTTTTTTCTCTGTAGAGGATATAGCTGCGAGCGGTCTCTACAAGTCCTTCCATAATAAGAACCTCTTCTACGATATCCTGTATTTCTTCAACGTGCGGGGTTTCTTCGCTGCTAAACCTCCTCAGGAGAAGATCAAATACTTTGTCGGAAACATCCGCCGCCTTTTCACCGTCTTCCTCTTTGGTAAAGGTTACGGCCTTATAAATAGCTTTTTCTATTTTCTCTTTGTTAAAAGGTACGATTTCTCCGTTTCTTTTTTCAACCTTGGATATCATTTTCTATTTTCTTTAGATGAATTAGCAAAAATAATATGTTCATTAAATGAACATATCTTAGAAGTTCTCTTTCGTCAAAAAAGTGTTCTAAAACCCGGTAGCGATTACGGTAACTTTAATCTCCCCTTCTTCTAAGTCATCATCTTCTACCGCTCCGAAAATAATGCTTGCATTCGGGGAAACTCTCTTTTTAATTACTTGGGCTATCTCATCGACTTCCGATAGGCTAAGGTCATTACCTCCATTGACATTAAATAACACGCCCTTCGCATTTTCGCAAGAGAGGTCCACCAAAGGAAGATTGAGCGCGCGAAGCGCAGCCTCTTCCGCCCGTTTTTTGCCTTTTGCTTTTCCTTTTCCGAAAAGAGCCGAGCCCGAGTTCTTCATGATGGATTTTACGTCCGCAAAATCTATGTTGATAATTCCCGGAAGAGTTATAAGATCGGATATCCCCTGGACGGCTTGCCTTAATATTTCGTCACACTCCCAGAAAGCCTGCAGTAAAGAGACATTGGGGTCGAGTGTAGAGAGAAGCTTGTCGTTGGAAATAGGGATAAGCGTATCGACTTTATCCTGTACTTCTTTTAACCCTTTACGCGCCACTTTACTCCTTTCTTTCCCTTCGAAAGAAAAAGGTGTCGTAACCACGGCAATGGTAAGCGCGCCTGTTTCTTTGGCAATCTCGGCTATTACGGGAAGTGCTCCCGTCCCCGTTCCCCCTCCGAGACCGCAAGTTAAAAAAACCATATCGGAATCCTTGAGCGCTTTTGCAATTTCTTCCCTGTTTTCCTCCGCGGCCTTCTTGCCCATTTCCGGGTTCATTCCCGTACCCAAACCTTCGGTAAGTTTCTTTCCTACGCGAATCTTGACATCTCCTTTGGAGTCCTTTAAGTCCTGAAAGTCCGTATTGATAGTTATAAGTTCCACCCCGCGTATGCCACACCCTGCCATCCTGGAGATGGCATTACCTCCTGAACCACCTATACCGACCACCTTTATCTTTGGCAATCCTTTTGTCATGGTATAAAAATTCTAAATATTTTTTTAATCTTTCCCCAAATTCCTTTAATATTAAATTTCTCCTCCTCTTCTTCCTCCAAATCCATACCGCAGAGAACAAGACCGCAAAGCGTGGAGAAAGACGGATCTTCTACAGGTGGGAAAAATCTTCTGGGCGTTCCCACACGACAAGGAAGACCAAGTTTTTTTCTACCAAAATCCACTATACCCGGGATTTTTGCCCCTCCTCCCGTAACCACAATCCCCGCGGGAAGAAGTTTGTTTCTGGATATTCTCTTGAGTTCTTTCTCTATCTCTTCGAATATTTCCGCCATTCTCGGTTCGGCTATTTTTTTTAAATCTCCTCTTTTGAAAACGACATCCTCTCCTGCAGGAGATTTTAGTTTCTCTTTCTTAGTGCTCTTTTCTCCCAAAATGGATTCCCCGTATTTGTTTTTGATAAATTCCGCCGTTTCTATATCCACCCTGAGACCGATAGCAATATCATTACGAACATTATCGGTTCCCACGGGAAGCACCGCAATATGCAAGAGATCACCCTCTTCAAAAACGGATATTTCCGTAGTCCCGGCACCAATATCGACAACCAAAACACCAAGCTCTTTTTCTTCTACGGTGAGTATCGCCCTTGCGGTGGCAATAGGACTTATAATAAGATCGTCTACTTGCAAGTTACCGTTTAGTATCGCCTGGCTTAAGTTTCTCGAATAAGAAACAAATCCTCCAATAGCAAGAATTTCCGTTTCCAACCTTACACCGTGAAGACCCACGGGGCTCTTGATTCCCCTCTCTTTGTCAATAATAAATTCCCGTGGAATAATCTCCAAAATCTCTTTGTTTGCGGGAAGTGAGAACGTTTTCGCGGCGTCTATCACTCTGTCGACATCTTCTTGGGCTATCTCTTGGTCGGCCCGTGAAACGGAAATAAGCCCCTTGGAGGAGAGAGAAAATATATGCGCTCCATTTAAGTTCGCGTATACATCATCTATTTCGTGTCCGGCCTCTCTCTTTGCTTCGGCTACCGTTTCTTGGATTATTTTCCCCACTCTATCCGGATTACTAACAACTCCTTTGCGAACTCCCGAAGCAATATTTTCGGCCTTCCCTAAAACCTTATAACCCGCTTCCTCGGGCTGTTTCTGGACAATTATTGCTTTTATATTCCCAGTCCCTACATCTACAGCGGCAATTGTGGGAGTCTTACTCAACTTTCTAAGAAATCCGATTACCTGTTTGATCTTTTATCAAACGGTTATCAAAATTCGGTTATTTTTTATACTAATACCATTCTACCTTTTTAAAAATTATTTTCAAATTTCTTCGATATAGCTTTCCGTTCTCTTTTTCATCGCTTTTTCCTCTTTTTCGCTTTTCGTGTGGTCATACCCTAAAATATGAAGTATTCCGTGCACGGCAACACGAAAGAGCTCCTTTTTAAATCCACTCTCTCCCGCATTTTCTTCTATTTTTTGAGGGCAAAGCACAACCTCTCCTAAAAAATCTTTTTCATTATAAAAAAAAGAAAGAACGTCCGTTGCGTGGTCTTTACCCCTGTAAGTTCTGTTAAGCTCTTTTATTTCTTTTTTCCCCACGAGCGCGAAATCAATCCTTCCTTTTGCGCCTTCGTTTTTTAGCACATTCTTTGCCGTTTCCAGCAATTTCTCCCTGTCAATTTCAAAAGAGGTAAGATTGTTTACTCCACCGAAATCTTCACCACCTAATTTTTGACAACAATTTTTACCGGAACACATTGTGCCATAAAACTTCTAAAGGAGAGTATTTGTAAGTTTTTAAATCTCTCCCATCTTCCATTTTCTTTCGTATTCCGCTTTGGCACGCATTTTTCTCAAAGCCTTGTTCTTCTTTGCAGTGTCGCTAAGCGGACGTTCACGAAAACGTCTTGAACGCGCCTCTCTGATAATTCCACTCTGAATAACAGAACGAGTAAACCTGTGTACTAGGCTACTATTATTTTCTTTTTCTTTTCTTTTTACTTCTAAAGCCATAATTTGCTTAAATTAGAAATTTATAATATCGAAATTCTAAACAAATTCGAATATCGAATGTCCCAATATCCCAAACCTTGTGTTTGGAAAATTCGAACTTCTAATTTCGTGCTTGTTTCGGATTTCTAATTTCGGATTTCGTATTTTCCCGGTATTGATTATCATTATCAACTGTCATTCGTTAACGTGTTTCCATCCCATCAAATGAATGTGTAAATGAAACACCTCTTGTCCCGCGTTTTCTCCCACATGCACGGAAAGCTTGTACCCGGAATCCGCCACTCCCTCCTTCTTGGCGACTTTCTTTGCAGTAAGAAACATTCTTCCGAGAAGGCTTTCATCTTCCTCACTTACCTCGTTCACGGAAGGGATGTGTTTTTTGGGAATAATAAGAAGATGAACGGGAGTTTTTGGTTTTATGTCCCTGAAAACCAAAATATCCTCTTCTTCTAAAACCACATCCGCGGGAATCTCTTTTCTTACAATTTTGCAAAAGATACAATCTTTCATAATAAATTTGCTTACCTTAAGGGCAATTCTATTTTTTATTAAGTCTCTTTTTTACCTCTTTTACCGCATCCTCCGTTTTTATTTTTTCTTGTTCTCCGGAGTCCATATCACGCAATATCATTCTGTCCTCCGCGGCCTCTTCCTTTCCTATAATAAGGGTAATTTGCGCCCCCATCCTGTCCGCCCGATTCATTTGACTCTTTAAAGAATCCTGACCGAAAGATTCGGCAACAGAAACCTTAGCACCTTTAAGTTCTTCAAATATTCTAAGGGACTTCTTCTTCGCCAAGTCACCGAGTTGAGCAATAAAAACCTGCGGATTTTCCTCTTTGGCGCTAACCCCGTTTTCTTTCATAGCGAGAATAAGTCTTTCTATACCTATTGCTACGCCGGTAGCAGGTCTTTCTTCGTCTCCAAGCATAGTACTGAGCCCGTCATATCTTCCACCTCCTCCGAGTGCAAGTGGTTCTTCATTTTCCTTTACCTTTGTAAAAAATTCATAAACAGTCCCCGTATAATAATCAAAACCGCGCACTAAAAAAGGATCAAGATCATAAGGAACCCCTACTTCCTCCAGGAATTCTAAAACACTTTTAAAGTCTTCGCAACACTTCTTGCATATATAATCTACTATTTGAGGCGCATTTTCCTTTATCTTGACACATTTCTTACAATCAAGTACACGCAAAGGATTTTTCTTCATTCTCCTCTTGCAATCACTACAAAGCGAGGATGCTTCTTTCTTTAAGTACTTTTTAAGGCTCTTTTTAAAGTCTTCACGGCACTTCGCGTCTCCCATGTTATTTATCGAGACCACCGTTTCGATACCCATCTCCTTAAAGATGCTGTGTACAGCCTTGATTATTTGCGCGTCAACGATAGGCCCTCCCTTTCCGATAGACTCCAATCCAAACTGCCAAAACTGCCTGTATCTTCCCGCCTGCGGTCTTTCATACCTAAAAAAAGGAGCAAAGTAAAAAAACTTGACCGGCTGGGGACTGGTATAAAGATTGTGCTGTATGTAAGCACGCATCACCGGAGCGGTGCCCTCGGGCCTCAAAGAAACCTTATCATTTCCCTTTGTTTTAAAAGTGTACATCTCCTTTTCCACAATATCGGTTTCCTCTCCGACCCCGCGGGTGAAAACTTCCGTATCTTCTATTATCGGTGTTTCGATGCCCCCAAAACCGTAGTCTTTGGCGGTTTTACAAGCAATATTCCTGACTTTTTCCAGATAATTATAATAATTACCGAAAATATCGTGCATTCCACTTGGGGTTTTGAATTTTTTAGGCATAGCGTTGAAAAATCACGACTCTTATGCTCTATTATTCCGCTATTTGTTGATACTCCGGCCTATCCACCCACCTGAAATAATCAAAGGGTGAAACTTGAATTACTGCTCTCCCTATAATGTCATCCCTTGAAAGCGCTCCCCAATTGCGTGAATCAACAGAAGAGTTACGGTTATCTCCCATTACGAAATATTCTTCTTCTCCGAGTATTATTTCTTCCTCCCCAAAATCACGATTCGAGGGAAGGTATTTCTCCTCAAGAAGCATCCTCTCTTCTCCCGGACCTATATAGACGCTCTTTCCTTCAATGGTTATTCTTTCTTCGGGAAGACCCACGATACGTTTGATGTGTCTTTTTTGCGGGTTTCTCGGATACCTGAAAACTATCACTTCTCCTCTACGAGGATCACGAAGACGGTAAGAAATACGATCCACGATTAAATAATCCGCTTCACTAAAACTCGGCTCCATGGAAGCACCCCTGACAATGAAAGGTTCAAATAAAAAGTACCTTATAGGAATTACTATAAGAAGCGCAAAAAAAACTATCTTTAGCGTTTCCAGAACAAATTTCGTTGCCTCTCTCATACGTCGCAATACTACCAGAATTTTCCAAAATTATCAAGAAAGGATATAATAGGATAAATAACCAATGACAAATAACCGATAACAAAGAAATCATAGGTTATAAATCGTAAGTCATATTCATATGTGGACAAAGATAAAAAAGAGATTGCTTAAAGAAGAGGAAAAAGCGAGCGATGTTGATTACCTCATCGTCGGTCTTGGTAATCCGGGAGAAAAATATAAAAAGACGGCGCACAACATAGGGTTTCGCGTCATTTCTCACTTAAAGGAAGAAGAGGAGTTCCCCTCTTTTGAGAAAGACAATCCCTTGAACTCTCTTATTGCAAAAGGAAAAGTGGATGAAAAAAATGTAGTGTTACTTTTTCCTTTGACTTTTATGAACCGCTCCGGAGAAGCGGTAAGAAAAGCTACGGCAAGATTTTTAGATAATCCGGAAACCTTGATTGTCGTACATGACGATACGGATCTTCCTCTCGGAACGCTAAAGTTTTCTTATAAGAGAGGAAGCGCCGGGCACAAAGGCGTCCTGTCGATATTAAACCATATAAAAACAAAGAAGTTTGTTCGGCTGCGTGTCGGTGTACGAACAAAAGAAGGAAAAGCGCTAAGCACCGTCTTAAAAAATCTTCCCGAGAGAACCGAGGACGTAGAAAAGCAAGCGGCAAAAATACTGAAAGAGAAAATCACATCCGGACTAAAATCGGAAACAATAAAGATTTAAAAAAGACCGGACAAAGCTTGTCCGGTCTGTTATTTATTTTTTTCGCACTCTTTAAAAAGTTCTTTTGGTTTATCTACGAGCCTCGCCCTTCAAAGACTGATAACAGCCCGAGAGCAAGAAGCATTCTTTGCGAATACCGACTCTTATAAAAAAAGGAGGGATTTTATTTTTCCACGAGTCTCTTCAAAGAAAAGCCCGCGGAAAGGAGTCACTCGTAGATAAACCAAAAAGACTTTTTCGAAAGAGCAACTATATTATATTACATTTTCCAAATTTGTCAAACCTCATGACGGATAATTCGCAATTACGAGGCAAAGACTCTACACTAAAGCCGTAAACACAAGATATACATGTACACCCTTCGGGTGTACAGAGGGGAAGATTGCTTGTTTTTTATTTTTTATGTTATGCTTTTCCTATTATGCGTTTAGTTTTGGTAGAAAGTCCAACAAAAACAAAAACATTAGAGAAGTTCCTCGGGAAGGAATACAGAGTACTTGCCTCCGGAGGACATATCCGCGACCTGCCCAAAAGCAAGCTCGGAATTGATGTCGAAAATAATTTCGAACCCCAATACGTTATTCCTCAAAAAGTAAGGAAAAACATAAAACCCTTAAAAGAGGCCGTAAAAGAAGCCGACGAGGTTTATTTGGGAACTGACCCGGACAGAGAGGGAGAAGCCATCTCTTATCATCTGGTGCACGCTTTGGATATAAAGGAGTATAAAAGAATAACTTTTAACGAAATAACAAAATCCGCCGTCGAGGAAGCGACGAAAAATCCCCGCGAGATCAATATGGATCTTGTAAGCGCCCAACAAGCTCGCCGAGCACTTGACAGACTGGTAGGGTACAAGCTTTCCCCTTTTCTCTGGAAAAAAGTAGCCAAGGGGCTTTCCGCAGGGCGGGTACAGTCCGCAGCTCTACACCTTATAACCGATAAGGAAAAAGAGATTGAAAGCTTCAAGGTGGAGAAATATTGGAGCCTTACGGCTGTTTTAGAGGGTGAAAAAGGCGATTTTTCCGCTACTTTAAAGAAAATTGACGGCAAAAAGATACCCGACCCGGGAATTAAAAAGAAAGAAAACGCCGAAGAAATAAAAGAAGAGCTCGGAAAAGGAAGCTTCGAAGTTTCCTCGGTAGAAAAGAAGGAGAAGAAAAGAAATCCACTACCCCCTTTTACCACAAGCACCATGCAACAGGAGGCCTTTAAGAGACTGCGTTTTCCTTCGGGATTTACAATGAGAATAGCGCAATCACTCTACGAAAAAGGGCTTATAACCTATCACAGAACCGATTCTTTGCACGTCTCACAGGACGCAAAAAAGAGCGGCGAAAAATACATAAAAGAAAGTTTGGGAGAAGAATATTACAAAGAGCGTGTCTTTAAGACGAAAGGAAGAACAGAGGAAGCACACGAGGCGGTAAGACCCTCCGACCCCCTCTTGGCTCCGGAAAATACCAAAAACATAAAAGAAGAAGAAAATAAACTATACCACTTAATTTGGCAGCGCTTTATAGCTTCTTTGATGGCCGAAGCGGTTTTCTATAATACGAATATAGAAATTGAAAGCAAAGGAAATAAAGGGGAATACACCCTTTCCACTTCCGGCTCCACACTGAAGTTTGACGGATTTACCCGGATATATCCTATAAAATTTGAAGAAAATGAACTTCCGGAAATAAAAGAAAAAGAAAAACCTTCTCTTAAGAAAGTAGATCTTTTCGAACATTTCACAAAACCCCCGGCAAGATTCACCGAAAGCTCTTTGATAAAAAAACTGGAAAAGCACGGCATAGGAAGACCCTCTACTTACGCACCTATTATCTCCACCCTTCTCCAACGAAACTATGTAGAAAAAATAGAGAAAAGACATTTAAAGCCAACCGAAATAGGGAAAATAGTAAGCGACCTTCTTTCTAAGCACTTTCCCTCCATAGTCAATCTCAAGTTTACCGCCAATATGGAAGAGGGGTTGGATGAGGTTGCCAAAGGTGAAAAAGAGTGGCAAACTCTTATTAAAGATTTTTATGAAGATTTTGCTAAAAAATTAGAAGAAAAAGAAAAAGAAATTAAAAAAGAAGATATTATGAACGAAGAAACAGTAGAACAAAAATGCGACAAATGCGGAGGAGATATGGCAATAAAAATGGGAAGATTCGGAAAATTTATTGCCTGTAAAAACTTTCCCGAGTGCAAAAATGCCAAACCTTTGCCTGAAGAAAATTCCGGGGAAGAAAAAGAGATAACCTGTGATAAGTGCGGAGCAAAAATGCAACTAAAGCAGAGCAAGTTCGGGAAGTTTTACGGTTGCAGTAATTACCCCGAGTGCAAGAGTATAAAGTCCGAAGAAGGTGATTTGGGTAAGTGCCCGGAATGCAGCGAAGGGAGTGTAGTAAAGAAAAAATCAAAAAAAGGAACCTTTTTTTACGCTTGTGACAAATACCCTGATTGCGAGTTTACTTCTAATAAAAAACCCTCCGATAACGAGTAGAACAAAAAGTTGAAAGGTTAGAGTTTCCCTTTTTCTATTTTTTCTCTTAATTCTTCCATCAGCCTGAAAATAAAAAAGAGGTTGTGGTGCATAAGAAGCATCACGGCGTAAATTTCTTTTCTTTTTGCAAGGTGATGAAGATAGCTCCTTTTGTAATTAGTACAAGTATTACAGACGCAATTCTCATCAAGGGGTGAGTTATCTTCTTTGTGACGGGAAGATTTTACATTGATTCTCCCTTTCCCAGTAATCGCCGTGCCGTGCCGAGCAAAACGGGTGGGGATGACACAATCAAAAAGATCCACTCCTTTTTTTACGCTCTCTATGATATCCCGTGGCTCTCCTATCCCCAAGAAATGTCTCGGTTTTTCGGAAGGGAGATTGTCCGTTACAAGATTAAGCATAGAATACATGTTTTCTTTGGAATCTCCGTAAGAATCTCCGAAAGAACCTCCTATTCCAAAACCAAAGAAAGGCAAAGCTCCTATAGTCTCTGCCGACTCTTTTCTTAGGTCTTCAAATCTTCCCCCTTGCACAATGCCAAACATCTCCTGCTTTTTGGAGGTGTGAGCCTCCAAGCATCTTTCCGCCCATCGGTGGGTCTTTTCAAGCGACTTTTTTTGGTACTTATAAGAAGCAAGAGGTGAAGTACACTCGTCAAAAGCAAAAATAATATCAGCTCCCAAACTTTCTTGCGCCTTAATAGAACTCTCGGGGGTAATTTCTACCTCGCTCCCGTCAAAAGGAGATTTAAAAAGCGCCCTATCCTCTTCTATTTTTACTCTTTTACTTTTTTCTTTAATTTCTGTTTCCTTTCCTTTTTTTTCTTTAAATATTTTGCCCGTACTTTGTTCCCAACCCGCGCCCAAACTAAAAACCTGGAATCCTCCGCTATCTGTCATGAGCGGAAAATCAATGTTTAAAAAATCGTGAAGCCCTCCCGCCTTAGACACTGTTTCGTATTCTTTTCTGCAATAAAAATGAAAGGTATTTACCATGAAAATGTCCGCTCCCAGCTTCTTTCCTTCCTCAAAGCTCATTCCTTTTAGCGCGCCCCGGGTAGCCACGGGAACAAATGCCGGAGTTTTTATTTCTCCGTGGGGAGTGTGAAGCACTCCTGTTCTCGCTTTGCCCGCTCTCTTTTTTATCTCAAACTTAAACATTGTTTGAATTATAGAGGAGTGGGAATAAAAAGTAAAAAGAGCATGCGTTTTGCATGCTCTTTTCTCTGCTCTTTTTTAGAAGGTTCTACTCCTTGTCCCCGTGATTCTTTTTACCGTTTCCCACAAAAATAATGTAGGCAACAATTATCTTTAAAACAACGAAAAACACTAAAAGTCCTTGAATGACAATTGTGGCTACTTCTTCGTTCGCTGCAATTCTCTCTCCTAAGGTAAGTAGCGACCACTCCGGAGATAACGCAAGAAAAAACAGAACTATCAAAATGAATAAAGCAATTGCTTTTTTCAAAATTTTTCCCTCCCTGAAAGTTATATTTTTTTGTGATAGAGCAGAGTGTCTATACTATATCACAGAATATGTTATTTGTCAAAACTTTACTTTGCCAAAACAAATTCCAACCTCCTTGTCTCTATACTTCCCCCTACAAGCTTTACCTTTATTTTATCTCCTAAGGAGTAGCGTCTTCCTTTTTTGGTTCCAAGAAGAGAGTAAGTCTCTTCATCAAGTACGTAGTAGTCATCTTCCAAGTCTCTTATAGAAACCATTCCTTCTGCCTTTGTCTCCAGCTCTTGCACAAAAATACCGAAACTAGTAACCCCGGCAACAATAGCTTCAAATTTTTCTCCTGTTCTTTCGAGCATATATTCTGTCTGCTTATAGGCGATGGAGCTTCTTTCCGCGTCGAGAACATCCAGCTCCCGCAGGGATATTTCACTCGCAACTTTTTCGTAATCCTTGGGATCTACTTTCTCTCCCTTTAACTTTTTCTTAATTATCCTGTGCATAAGAAGATCGGCATACCTTCTTATAGGAGAGGTAAAGTGCATATATTTGTCTATCGCCAACCCAAAGTGTTGCTTACTTTTTATCGAATATTCCGCTTTCGCCATGGATCGCAGAACGGTTGACTTAACCAAAAACTCTTCATTTTTTCCTTTTAATTTTTCGAAAAGTCCATTCAGTTCCGAGGAAGATATTTCCTTCCCCTTTATGTTTATGTAATATCCGAGATTGGAGAGAAAAGCGGTAAGATCATTTATCGTTTCTTTATCGGGTGTCTCGTGCACACGATAGAGCGTATTGAATTTCTCGGCAACCTGCCTATTGGCGAGAACCATGAACTCCTCCACAAGCGTATGTGTAAACAAGTGTTCTTTGCGAAAGACAGATAATGGCCTCCCCTCGTGATCAAGTTTGAAGAACAGCTCATCATCCTCTATGCGAAGAGCTCCTTCGTCCGTTCTCTTTTTTTTCAATTTTTTCGCTATATCGGCGAGCAAAGAAATCTCCTTGTGGAAAACCCCTTTTTCCTCATCTAATATTTTTTGGGCTTCTTTATAAGTAAACCTTTTATCGGAATTTATAACGGTCTCCCCGAACCAACTTTCCACAACGCTTCCGTCTTTTCTTACTTTAAAAACAGCGGAAAATGCCGCCCTGTCTTCTTCCGGTCTTAAGCTACAGATGTTGTTGGAAAGAACTTCGGGAAGCATGGGAATAGTTCTGTCAACAAGATAGATAGAAAAAGCCCTGTTTCTTGCTTCTTTATCAAGATCCGTTTTTTCTTCGACATAATAAGAAACATCGGCAATATGTATTCCGATTTCATAAAGTTCTCCGCCGAGTTCTTTTACAGAAAGTGCGTCATCAAAATCTTTGGCATCCTCAGGATCGATGGTAAAAGTAGTAACATTGCGAAAGTCTCTTCTTTTTTCTTTCTTTACTTCCTTTTTCTTTAACTTTTTCGCTTCTTTTTCGATTTTTTCGGGAAACTCTATAGGAAGTCCCTTTTCCAAGACAATGGAGTGAATTTCCGCGTCGTTGTCCCCTTTTTTTCCAATTTCCTTTACCACTCTGCCTTCCGGATTTTTCTTTTTATCTCCCCAATCCACTACTTCTACCAAAGCCTTTGTTTTGTTTTTTACATTACTTCCGGGAAGAAAAATATCCGTGTGCATTTTTTTTTCATCGGGAATAAGAAAGGCGAAATTCTTTTTTTCCTTTTTTTCGACTACTCCCACAAATCTTGTTCTCGCTCTTTTTAAGATATTAACAACCTCTCCCATCTGTTTTTCTCCTTTTTTCTTCGGAAAGAGAACTACTTCCGCTTCGTCACCATGGAAAGCCGTATTCAAAAATATCCGTTCTATTTTTACGTCCTCCTCCATTTCTTCACTTTTCAAATAACCCGCACCATTGGCGGTGATAGTTACTGTTCCTCTTATTTTTTTCGCCATACTGAAATTTACTTATTCTAACAACAAAAAGGGGCAGAGCCCCTCTTATTTACAATGCTCCAAAACGAAAACCCCCCCAGCACTAAGCGAGAGGGCCTCCATTTTAGACGCGAGTAACGTCTGCTGCTTTTGGCCCCTTGTTAGAGGTAGCAACTTCGAAACTCACTTTGTCTCCTACCTTGAGATCGTCAAAACTTGTATCAACGAGATCGTTGGAGTGGAAAAATAAATCTTCCTCTCCTTCTCTCTCAATGAAACCAAAGCCTCTCTCGGTAAGGGTTTTGATTGTTCCTTCCATTAAGCTAAAAGTAATTTTTATAAGGTGGCAGAAACCGACTCCATTCCTACGCTACACCAATAAGTGTACACTATTTTACCTTTTTGTCAATCAAATGCTCATTCCCGCAAGAAGAGCGGATATAATTCCGGCAAGAAAAATGCCATCCAATATGCCCGCGCCTCCTATCACCATCACTCCGCCCTTCCTTAATAGGGCTTGCGGTAAATGTAAAAGATCAGCACCAAACAAAACTCCAAGCACCCCGGAACTGAAAGCCGTTTCTCTGGCATATTCGGGAGAAAGGAGAAGAGCAAAAAATACCGCAAAAAGAACCGGCAGAAAAATAGAAAGAAGAACTCCTTTTTTTTCGATATAACGGGCACCTATAAAGGAAAAGAGAGCAACTACCCCGGCGGAAATAAGGACCGGCTCTACGGGAATATAGGAAAGAAAGTACCCCACCACAAAAAGAGGAATGAGGGCTCCTCCGACATTAACGGAAATTCCCTGATTTCTCCAGACAGGCTTGGAGAAAAGACCCAATAAATGAGGTTCATGTATCTTTACGAGCCTTCTTTTCCCAAGTGGAATATTAACAAATGACAAGACGAGCACAACCAAAAAAAGAAAAAGCCCGAGACCCAAGGAAATATCAAGATATTCAAATCCTACTGTTGTAAAGTGAAAAAACCCCCACACAAGCATTATCGGTAGAACAACGGTAGCCACGACAGCGAGAATAAAAAGATAAATTAAGTTCATATTTATTATTAAGCGAATTCTATCAGTTATTACGGAAGTTTCCAAATAAAAAGACAAGGAAAAAAGTTCCTTGTCTTTTAACGTAGAACCGGCCTCCCGAAGCGGCTAGAAGGTACTTCTTTTGTTATATCTCTTGATGTCTTCTATCCCGTCACACTTACAGTGGTAATTTCCACATTTCTCACAGAGGTAAGGACTAATAAATTCGTTACAGAAAATACAACCGTTTTGATAGGGATCGTTTGCACATTTACAATCTAAACGCCTGATGTAATATACACTCTTTTCTCTTTCCTCTACAAGTACTCCTCCAAGGAAATATCTACTTATGCGTTCCACCTTTTGCTCTTTGTACGCCATTTTTCATCCCTCCTTTTTTCTTCCCTCTTTATATTCTTTTTTATTTTTTTGTCAATACGCAGCCGTATCTTTTTGTTTGGGAAAAGTTGTGGTAAAATGACCCTCAATGGAAATTGCACTACCTATTATCTTTGTCGGCCTTCTCGTATTTCTTGCTCATTTTTTTGCATGGCTTTTTAGTTTTGTTCGTATCCCCGACGTACTGCTGCTCATGTGTATCGGTATTCTTATAGGTCCGCTCCTGGGAATTGTTTCTCCCGATTTTTTGGGAGAAGCGGGAAATGTGCTTGTTATGCTCATTTTGGTATTAATACTCTTCGAGGGTGCTATTAAGTTAAAGTTTGTTACGCTTAAAAAAGCAATGCTGGGCACCTTCAGTCTTGCTTTTGTGAGTTTTTTTCTCACGATGTTCGGGATAGGTTATTTACTTTACCACTTCGCAGGCTTTCCTCTTATTCCTTCTTTTTTAATAGGGGCTATCGTGGGAAGTAATTCAACCGCCATTGTTATTCCCATCGTTCAAAAACTGAAAATAAGAGACGAGTCGAGAACAACTCTCTTTTTGGAGTCGGGAGTGAGTGATGTCCTTAGTATCGTTTTTACGCTTGCCTTTATTGCTTCACTCGAAGTGGGTATCTTTCATATAGATGCCGTTATAAGCGACGTTTTGATCACTCTTTTTGCCGCAACCGTCATCGGAGGCTTTTTCGCTTTCTTGTGGTCGCTTCTACTCAATAAAGTACACAATATCCAAAATTCCGTGTTTGCAACCCCCGCATTCGTTTTTATTATCTACGGAATAACGGAACTCTTCGGCTATAGCGGCCTTATTTCCGTAATCGTTTTCGGAATCGTACTCGGTAATATCCCCTTTTTAGCGACTTCTCTTAGGGAACGCAACTACTTCATTTACAAAATACTTCATCCCCAACCTCTCTCGAGTAGGGAACTTTCCTTTTTCTCGGAAACGGTTTTTCTGGTAAAGATATTTTTCTTTATTTTTATCGGGGTCTCTCTTAATTTTACAAACATTCCTTTTCTTCTTCTTGGTTTTCTTCTCGCAATATTTATTTTTGCGGCTCGGATCCCCGCCATTCTCTTTAGTATTCCCAAGTCTACGCCCCGTTTTGATACGGCTGTTATGGCTGTTACCGCTCCCAGAGGTCTTGCTCCCGCCATACTTGCTCTTATACCACTACAGAAAGGATTAGTGGGAGGGGAGGTGATACAAGAGATAACCTACACTGTCATTTTCTTCTCCATTCTACTCGCTTCAATTCTCCTTTTTCTTATATACAACACTAAAATAAGAAAAATATACGAATACCTTCTTCCCGGGTTTGCTCCCAATCCCGTAAACGGAACTCAAGAGTACCCCTCCAAAGAAAAAGAGAGCGCCTTATAGCACTCCCTCACCTTCCGGTGGTTTGTTTTTCAAATTAAACCTTGCACCCTACCGCATCGGCAAGAGCTTCCGGATTACGGCTTCCTTCGTGAAGTTCGCCACCTATTTGGATTTCGGGAACGAACCCTGTTTCTTTATTTTTGCTACATTCATCCCAATTCTCACTACATTCAATATAGATGGGTTCGATCATGTCATACCCGCCGAAGCTATCCGCAAGCATCCCGCAAGCAGGACAAGTTTTACTCCCGTAAATAACCACATTCTCTTCTTCAAGACAACCTACAAGGGTTTCCATTCCATTACTTCCCTCTACTCCTGTTTCCGGCTCCTCTTCCGTTTCTTCTTCATCGTCTCTCTCTACATCTTCACTTTCTACGGTTTCTCCCGGGTCAGCCTCTTCTTCCAATGTAACTATATAAAGAGAAGCGCCTACTAAGAGAACTCCAATTAATAACGCAATAATGTTTTTATTCATAATCTAAATTACTTTTAAAATAATACCTGTTAAACAAAAAGTGATTGTGCTTACCGACCCCGTGAGCAAAGTTCCCCACGCCATATCCAGAACGGTCATGGTAAAGGACCACCCTTTCAAAGTGGCAAAGTTGGTCAAATCATAAGCTCCGTAAGCGACCACCCCCAGAAGACATCCCGATAAAAACACTTTCCATACTTCAAGATTTCCGCTAAATGCCGGAAAAACAACCAAAAAGGTTATCCCGAGAGCATAAAGAGGGTAGAAAAAGACAACAGGACCAACTCTCAACTTTTCTCCCATCAAATGCCCTATATGTCTTTTGACGAAATTCTTAACTACAAAACCGAGCCAAATGCCGTCAGCAATTATAAGCAGAAGAAGGCATAAGCCGTAAATTAAAAGAGCTGTTTCCATAAACTAATCTCTTTCTGCAATATCGGTCCCGTCTTTATTGATATACCACCGAACCTCTTCTCCCTCTTCCAGTGCATTTGTGGTAAACATGAGCCTCTCCTCATCTTCTTCCCATTCTATACTGCGAAACTCGGGGGCAAAGTCAACTTCTCCCTCTTCTATCTCTTCTTCTTCCACTCCAAGAGCTAATAGAATATCCTCATCTTCAAGCACAAACTCTTTTTCCAATGTTTTTATATTGTCTACGGTAAGATATTCTCCCGGTGCTTCCTCAGTATTTAGAAAATAAGCAAAATGGGTGCCTTCCGGAGACCAAATCACATTTCCGATAACACCTTTGTTTTTCTCACCAACAAACTTAAGCTCTTTACTTCTTATATCGAGAGTAAAAAAGAGAGAAGCGTCTGTGGGCATAGCGTAGGTAGATACGGCAAAGACCATCTTTATCGGATCCGTAAGAGGAGATGCGGCAGTAAACCGCTCAAAGCTTTGGGGGCTCAGTTCTATACCGTCAACTTCAATCGGTCTTTTGAATAGATACTCCCACCTGTCTTGTGTCCAATCACGCCATTCCGATAAAGTATAACTAAAAGCGATATTGTCATCTTCATCAACTACTTCAAGAGTATCGTCCGCTTCCGAGATAACAATTTTCTTGTCAATGAGATCAACATACTCGACCTGGGAATACAAAAAATACACGGCAACGCCCATAACTGCGGTGACGCCGACCACTATTCCCACAAGATAAAGGGCTTTTCTTATATTTGTTTCCATATATTTTGCAATGCGAAAGGCATTGAATTAGAACTTATAATCAATTAATTCTTTTACTTTACCAAAAAATTATTAATAGAGCAACAATTTTTTACTTATCGTAATCCCTCATGCAACGAAGTTGCGCCGTTCCCACCCCCAGGTGGCAATCTTTTTTTATGGCAGTCTCATCCGAACTTATTTCTCTTACCGCATAGGCATCTTCATAGTACATACAAGCCTCATCTTCATTCGCGCGAGTTGATGACCAAAGTAGGGCTCCCTCTCCAATATCATAAAAAAGTCTTAGATTAAACGCAGGCTGATGCCCTCCCGGGATAATGTTTAGTCCGGAAGAAGCGAATGATCCGCTTTGCCGCAAGACTCCACTTTTCCATAAATCATATCTGCCGGCGAGCTTGCTCCCTTCTTCCCCTCCACGGAATCCGTATCCTTTCGTTTGTTCCTCTTCCATTCCCATCTCCATCTCCAAGCTTCTCCAATCTTCGTCCGTAGGTATTTTCCATCCGGAAGGGCAAATTCCTTGCATACCTTCATAACCCTCTCCACAGCTTATGCTGGAAAAATCATAAAGTCCTCCATAGGTACCACAATTAACAAGATTATTGTCATAACAGTGCCTCTCTACTTCGCAATCTCTTTCAAGATCATTCTGTGTAATATCTATATTCTCCAAAAACCAACACTGCTCTCCTATTTTTAAAGTATCATAGTTCCTCCCGCCATGTGAAATGGTATCGCCACAATCCCAATCGGATCCCGTTGTCGCGCTCGCTCTATTACTATAGACGCTCTCCTTTCCTTCTACGGTTTGAGTTACCACATAGTAATAGGTAGTCTCGGGATGTAAATCGAAATCGATATACTCATCTTGAGTGGTAGTAGCTATTTTCTCGTAAAGCCCGTCCTTATCCTCGGTGCGATAAACACCGTACTCTTCCACTCCCACGGAATAATCCCAAACAAGTTCTATTCTCATCTGCAAGCTTTCCTGAAAATCCACGGCATTAGCCCTGAGACCCACAGGCTTTCCGGGTCTGGTAACGGCGCTCGCTCTCGAGCTGTAATCACTTTCCCTGAAATTTACAATCTGCGTAATTTTATAGTGGTATTTTTTATTAGGTTGCAATTCATCGTCCACGTACTCGTTTTCCTTGCTAAATCCCACTCTTTCGTAGGGCCCCTCCTTATTCTCTGAGCGGTAAACATTAAACTGGCTTGCATCTTCATTTCCAATCCAATTTAATACTATGCTCTCAAATGATTCTGTTTCCGCGGAGATGTGTTTTGGCACACTCCTCTTACGTTGCTCAGAAAAGATAACAACAAGAATCACGGTTACGAGTACTATGGCTACCCCGGAAATTAAAAGAAATCTTTTTGGTATCATTTGAAAAAATTATTTATCGGAAACATCTCCCCCCGTTTCCTTTTTTAATTTCTCAAGTTCTTCTTTTGTTTGTTTAAGTTCCTTTTTCATTTCCTTCATCCTCAGCTCTCTTCCCACCATCAATTTACTCATTTTCTCGAACTCTTCCAGTTTTTTCTCCATTTCTCGGGTTCTCTCTTTAACCTGGCTTTCCAGAGTCTCGTTCATTTCTTCAAGTTCTCTTGTTCTTGCTTTCACCTTAACCTCTAAAATGTTCCTCTTTTCTTCCAAATCTTCCCTCAAGGTACCCAAATCTTTTGTCATTTTATTAAAATTTTCCGCGAGCTCCCCAAACTCGTCTTTTCCCGAAACCTCGGCTCTGGCTTTAAAATTTCCCCTGGCAACTTTTTTGGCCGCAAGAGAAATGTCTTTTAAAGGTCTTGTTATTTCTCTGGAGAGAAAGAAAGAGGTGAGAGTTATCGGCAAAAGCAAAACTATCGAAAAAGCTATATACCCTCCCACTATTTCTTGCAAGAAAGAGGCAGACCCGTCCAACTTCTCCGGTGGGAGTATATCTCCTAAATAAGCATCGAAAGAATAAAGCAAAAACGCCCCCCCAAGAAGGAGCGGGATAACGCCTACAAGAACGAAAATAAGGATAAGCTTTGCCGTAAGTCGCATAGTTTACTATAACATATTTTTAAATTTACGCCTCCGGTTCATTATACGAAAGAAAAGGCTCGTTTACAATACATCATTCCTTTAAAATCAGTTCTTCCTTTACGCCTTTTTCTCTCGCTTCTTTAATCGAGCCTACTATGCTATCTCTTTTATTTTCCATGAAAATACTCGTATAATAATATTTTTTGCTCTACTTATTTAATCCATTTCATCCAATTTTTCCTGAATTTCTCTCATCTCCTCTTCCAATTGTATTTTTTTAAATATATCCTTAAGCTCTTCTATCATTTCATTCGGAGCGGTAATTCCCAGTATCCGAAGATAATTTCTTCTTCCGCTTCCGAGATACGGCTCAATGTATTCCCGTGGATTATTTCCGGAAACTTCTATTTCTATCCACTTTCCTCCCACAAACACTCTTGAGCTCTGCTTCTTAAAGGCGTAAAAATTGTGGTTTTCAATAATATGCTCTATTTTTTCATTATATGCCAGTTTATGTTCGGAAATCTCATCTGCGTCAAATCCGGCAAGGTCTATTTTATGCTCCTCCTTCGGTTTGGTAAAAATATATTCCGCATTATCTTCACTTCTTAAGTAATCTTGGCACATATACCACTCGTCATACAATGTTTCGTTGCTTCCGGTTACTAAAAGTTTTACTTCCCTGGATCTTTCACACGTCCTCTCGAAATTTTTTAAAGTAGGGTTGTTTAAGAAGAAATTTACGAGTTCTTCCGGTTTGTTTGCAGACTTTATAAATTCTATGTTTTTCTCTTTTTCTTCTTCTATTCTTACTTCTACTCGTTTTTTGATATTTTCAATACTGTTGTTTAATTTTCTTACAGCTCTCACCACATCTCCTCTTCTCTTGAACTGAGCCTCTTGGAGCAACACAAAAGCAAGCTCTCCTATCCTTTCCACTCTTTCTTTTTGAACTCTTAATCCCTCCAGTTTTACTTCTTCACCGGCATAAACAGGAGTAAAGCCTATTCCCAAAGAAACAAAAGCCAAAAGGGCGATTCCTATTGTAGTTTTTTTAAAATTCATGTCTTTTTCCTCACACTCACTCTTTCGCCCATAATAACATAAAACAAAGAAAGCAAAAAGCAAAACCATGTGCCCTTACATAAACACATGGTTTAAAACTATATACGTTTTCTCTGTTATCTTTTTTCGATTACATATCCGCACTCCGGATTCGAACACTTCCACTTCTCAAAAACGTCTTCCTTGTAAGAGAAAGGTAAAAGCGTCCCCTTCTCACATTTCGGACATGTCGGAAAAAGACAAAGGTTTCCTTTTTTTTCTTCCATTCTAATCTATGTCTACTTAAATCTTGAACTGCTTAGCATACTTCCCGATGACAGGAAGTTCCTTTTTTTGTTTTTTTAAGACGTTTACGATCCCCAGAATGGCAAGAATTAAGCATGCCAAAGTAATAAGAGGAGCAAGTATCCACCCTAAAATAGGTATCACTCCTATAAACATAGCGACTACTCCCGCAATGAGTAAGACGAGCCCCTGTTTTGCGTGATACTGGGCAAACTCATCGTCTTTAGCGGCAAGTAGAGGAACCAAAACAAGGATTCCGATATAACTGAGAATAGCTATTGCATTCACTCCCTCGGATTTTTCCCCTGCCTTCTCTCCTTTAGTTTCTTCTCCGGTGTCGGCTTGCCCTTCTTCGTGGTTACTATTTTCTTCTTCCACGTTATCTTCCTCTTGAAAGTTGTTTTCCTCGGACATAAATTATTTAATTATAATTTTATAAAGACCTTTAATTTATAATAATACTTTGGGAAAAAACTGTAAACAGTACCTTTATTACCCCGCATTATTTGTTTTTTACACTACACAAAGCTGTATTAGATATGACCTTAATAGAACTTTACAACATATAAAAAGATTTGTAAATAAAATTCGGATTTCTTTTTGATTTATATTTCTTCTACTTGATATGTATAAGAAAAAGTATAAAATACCCGAAATAAGTAAAATACTAAAATAAAATATAATATGCTTTTAGAAATATTCACAGCTTCTTTTATTGTGATGCTCGCAGCTTTCGGAGGAGCTCTCTCTTTTTGGAAAATAATCGGAAAAACTATAGAAAGAAATCTGGGATTACTAATAAGTTTTACTGCCGGGTTGTTTCTTTTCGTTTCATACGAGTTGGGAAGAGAGGCTATCATTCATTCGCCCACAATAAGTAGCGGATTGTTGTGGATTTTTGCCGGTGCTATCGGTATCTGGCTTATCTTTAAGATTCTTCCCCATTCTCATAAGCACGATAATGTAAAAAAAGGGGAAAAGACCATAGATATACGTAAAATTCTCACCGGTAACGGAATACACAATATCGGTGATGGAGTGCTTCTTACAGTTGCTTTTTCAGTAGACATATATTTAGGAATCGTGACCACGGTAAGCGTCTTTATTCATGAACTGGTACAAGAAACATCCATTTTTTTTGTTTTAAGAAGAGCAGGCTACAACATAAAAAAGGCTATTCTTATTAATCTTGCCGTTTCGGGAACCATTCTGATCGGCTCTATTGGAAGCTTTTTTCTCCTTTCTTTCTTTTCCGCCTTGGAAGCCGTATTCTTGGGAATTTCCGCGGGTGTCTTTTTTATTGTAGTTCTTCAAGACCTTATCCCTCACTCTTTCCACGAACTAAGTTGTAGGAAGTGTTTTTTCTTGCACCTTTTAGCTTTTGCTATGGGTATTCTTCTTATGTTCTCCTTCTCTTTATTAGCTCCTCATTCCCACAACGGAGACCATGACCACCATCATGATGAGCACAAGCACAGTGAAAATTTCGTCCCGTCCATAATAAAATAAAACATCCGCTAAATAATAGGTTTTTTCTCCTCTTCCTCTTTAAACTCTTCCAGTCTCTTTTCCGTAACTCCTCCTATAACCCTTCAACCCAAATAAACAGTCGCACCGCCAATAACAAACAGAGTAAGGAAAACAATGAGTACTATTTTCAATGTCTTGTTCATAAAATTAATTTATTTTTTATAACGACCTTTGTAGAAGATTGTCACACCCCAAAACATTCGCTGAATGTCCCCCGTACCAAGAATATAACAAAAAGCCCCGACAATAAAAAAAGTCGGGGCTCTTACATTTCGTTCCTGTAGTAAGTCTCTAATAGCAACAACATCATCTCTGAATAATCACTCTTACCTGCTATCTAAAATTAAAAATTTCCGTTTTGACGTATTCCCGGCTTTAGAGAGCTTTGACTATAACCATTTGTGCGTTCTCTTCTCCTCTTTCGTTAGTCCAAACTTGAATATAGGGATTACCTCCAAAGTCTCCATTATATTTGTCTTCCAATACTTCTTCGGTAATAGAGACATCGAGGTCATAAAAGCCGTCTTTAGTGCTGGTTCTCTCCGTTTCGTAACCCTTTTCCGCTAAAAGATCTTTTATCTCAGTTGCATCGTCAGAAGTGATTTCTCTGTTTACTACATAAGCAAGAACTGTTATATCTCCTGAATCAATAAGTTTTGCTTCCTCTTCAAAAACTTCTTCCAATACTGATCCGAGGTCTTCGTGCATCACAACGTTACGATCATCTATCGGAATTATAGTCTCAGCTTCCGTATAAGGGTTTTCGTCCTCTTTATCTTCTCTCTCTTCAGTAGTATCTAATTCTTCAATTTCTTCTTCTGGTTCTCCTTCTTCTTGCTGTGAATAAAGATACCATCCACCTACTGCTAGAAGAAGAATAACGATTACTATTACTGCATTTTTCATAAAATTATTTTAGTTTTTAAAATTATTAATCTTAAGACGACCTTTGTTTGCAATATTTTTTAAATAAAGTTACTTATAAAAACGGTATCAAACTTTATAAAAAAAGTAAACAAAAACCCCGTTGTACACCCGAAGGGTATACACGGAGCTGTTTTATCGCAAGTAGTGTTAAGATCAGAACCTGTTTGATATAAAAAGCTTAATTCCCCGCCGTTTCCCGTATAGAATTGTACGGGGACTAAAAGAGAACCGTCCCCCTTCTTCGCAGAAGGGACTAAGTTTTGTTAAAAATCCTTACGCATAACTTTCACAGCTTTTCCTTTAATTAGGGCCGTGGAAACTTTACAAATCCTTGGCCTATGGTAGTGTCCGTAAAAGGTCGTATCAAAAAAATAGTTAAATAATTATGAGTAAAACAGTAAAAATAATACTTATCGTCCTGCTTGTTTTATTTCTTATTATTGGTGGTTTGATATATGCTGGTTGGCGGT
>Ga0207421_10001124_pt1 | contig 34777 bp, 31 predicted proteins | sample SodLakKL_010_SED_4_FD_187542 | JGI IMG/M metagenome (GOLD analysis project Ga0207421, IMG submission 187542) | Alkaline sediment microbial communities from Lake Tanatar, Kulunda Steppe, Russia - 8KL_010_SED (SPAdes) (version 2) | ecosystem: Environmental > Aquatic > Non-marine Saline and...
TCACTATCATTATATGGAATAATGGTCGCTTATCTCCGTATTCATTTCAATCTTCATGTACCTGTCGATATATTAGTTAGTGTGAGTATTGCAGTTTTTACTTCTTTATTTTTTCTTGGATTTGAAAAAAATATAATTCAAAAGTTAAGTCCCCTAATTAAAAGGATTTTAGATACTAAGGTATAGTACTCCTTAACCGAGTCCCCTATATGTTTGATTTTAGAGGGTATCTTTACTAGCTGTGTTTAGCTAGAGGGAAATTTTAGTGTCTAAGGCGGTAGAGAAGAACTAGAGTCTAAAAGAATATTAATAAAACTACATCGTGTTATCATTATAATCCTTCAAATGGAGAGTAGAGATGGTCTTTAGAGGTTAAATATAGGTATGCATTTCGAGATTAGGGAGTTTAGAGAGGAAGATTTATCCGGAGTTGTTAAGGCTTTTGTAGAAGGTTTTGCTTCGAAAGTCAAAACCATTTATAGGTTAGACAGCTTCGATACGAGTTTAATCGAGGGTGTTGTGAAATTATTCATTGAAACGGGTGATATGGTGCTTGTTGCGGAAGGTGAGGGAAAGGCCCGGGGCGTTTTGGTCGGTAATTTTCCTAATGATTTTCGATTGAAATATCCATTTAGGTGTACTAGTATTTTTACTTCTAACTTTCTAAAAATTTCGGACCCTCGAACGATATTTACGCTCTTTGATGGCTTGATGTATACTCTCCAATTTTCGCTTCATTATACCACAGCACCTTCGATCCTTCTTCTCACTTCCCAGAAGGACTTTAGAGGAGGTATAGGTACAGCCTTGATGGATCATTGGGTAAAGGAAGTTGAAAACGAAGGGCACGATTCAACTATAGTCGGCACCGACGAAAGGTTGAATTGGAAATTTTATGAGAAATATGGGTTTGAAAGAAACAAAACTTTCAAAATAAGACCAAAACTTTTATCCCGACCGAGTGAAAAAATTAATGGGTTCATCTACAGATATGAATTGCCATCGAATAGAGATGGATAGAAAATAGAACGGAGATTAAACAGGTAAAATTACATTACTTGATAAAGGACGTTAAGACTTTTACAGGCACCTCAATGAAATTTTTACAAAAGTTCTGAAACTTTTTAGTAGATCTAAACCATGAAGAAAGTTAAGAGGAAAAGGCAGAAGAGATAACAGCGATCTTCGAAAAAGAAGATTATAGCGCATACTAGTTTTACTTGGTCTTTTTTGATGTTAGCAGGTCTTATAACTATAGGATTAGCAGTAGTAGTTGTAATTTACTAGAAAAAACGGTGAGGTATAACTAGGTGGACAAAAGAAAAACTCTATCCTATTCCTCTTTTATTTTAAACGATACTTTTAAAGTTTTCTCGAATCATAAACCTAAAAAATTTTTATATTAGCTCTTCATTAACATTTTCAGATTAAAAATAAGAAATTTGCGGGTAAGCTTTAAATAATATCGATATCGAACCCGGAAAGTTATGGAGGACCCTAGAGGGAAACGAAATGAGAGTTAAGGGGAAAAATAGAATATTGTTGCATCTAAAAAATCTTTCACCTAGTAATGGTGAACAATCGATAAGTTTTAACGATAACGGAGCTGAATCATATCTTATTTGTCAAAAGGGAATTGCAGAATCTACGAACCTATCTATAAGTCGAACTAGTCGTCTTATTAAAAGATTAGTAGAAAAAAATCTATTAAAAGAAGAACTTGGTCATGTAAAAGGTCTCAAAAGGAGAAGAAAGATCTATTACCTCACAAAAGAAGGTCAGAAAAGAGCGGAGGAAGTAGAAAAAGATTTGGAAAAGAAAAAAGTGACCGTGAAAACAAACTCCTCTAAAGTCGATGTTGAATTGGGCGAGATCGACTCTTACATAAATTCTCGAGACCCTCTCATGAAAGCTTTGAACAATATTGATGAAAACGATATTATTGACCTTACCGGAGAAAGTTCTGCAGAAGAAGACATCTTTGCTGGTAGATCTGACGAACTAGATTTCTTGAGCGATCAATTGAAAAGCGCAATACAGGGAGATGGTAGAGCTTTATTGATCAAGGGTAAAGCTGGAATCGGAAAAACAAGGTTGGTAAATGAATTTAAACAAAATAATCAATCAAAAGAGGTAGATTTTTTAATCGGTAAAGGATATTTTGAGAGTTCCGAGCCATTTCTTCCTTTCAAAGATGCTTTCAGCGATTTAGAGGATCGAGATTTACCTACACCTATGCAACTTGCTGAAAAGGTTGATGGGATACAGAGAGGAAATGAAATTAGAAATAGAGAAAGAGAAAATGTACCAAATAAATTTACAGAAAAAAGAGATATGATCTTTTCTGAGACCTGCGAAAGGATCAAATCTTTAGCTGAAGAAAGACCGATGGTTATTTTTTTGGATAATCTTCAATGGGCTGATAGATCTACGTTGATGCTCTTCCACTATCTCGCGGACAAGCTGAAAAATGTTCCCGTCCTATTGATAGGGGCATACATACCTGAAGAAGTTCAAAGGGATGATTTTCTAAATGAAGTTCTACATAGGTTAAATAGAGAAGACCTTATAGAGGAGTTAAAGTTAGACCCTTTAAAGCCTGATGATATAGAGGAGATACTAAAAGGGGTTGTTGGGAGAATCGATCTACCTAAAGATTTCGTACAATTAATCCATGAAAGTTCTGAAGGCAACCCACTTTTTTTGAAGGAACTGACCAAACAGATGCTAGAAGACGGAACCGTCGATCCGAAAAATAACAAATTTCCCACTTCATTAAAAGAAATAGATGTTCCAGATGTTGTAAAAGATATCACTAGGAGAAGAATCAAAAATTTAGACCAAAAAAAGCTCAAAATTCTACGAATCGGAAGTATAATTGGAGAAGAAGTCCAGTATGAATTACTCCATTCCGTGAGTGATATGACACCAGTGAATCTTTTGGAGCACATCGATATCTTGACCAGTACTGGTATATTGAGAGCCAGCCAAGATGAAGAGGTTTTTTGTTTCGAACACGGATTGATTCAACGAGCTATTTATGAAGGAATCCCAAAGGCGCTAAAGAGAAAATTACACCATCGAGTAGCTGAATCGATAGAAGAGGAATTCGAGGATAGGTTAGAGGAATTCTACTCTGATATCGGATTTCATTATAAAAGAGCTAGAGAGTTTTCGAGAGCATGTAAATTTTACCGTAAGTCAGGCGAAATAGCTGAACGGGTTTATTCCCAAGAAGACGCCTTGGAAATGTATGAAAAAGCATTAGAGCTTTCTGAAAAAGCGGATTTGTCAGATGAAAAGAAATGGAATATATACGAAAAGTTGGGAGACATCCATAAAATTATCGGGAGTTACGAGAATAGCGAAAAATATTACGAAAAAATTCCTAAAGAAAAATTAGATTCAAAATACCAAAAGAGGATGGCAAGGAAAAAAGCTGAAGTGTGTGAAAAGAAAGGTAATTTCGATAAAGCGCTCAGTATTCTTGAAGAGGTGATGACTGAAAATCCAAAAAAAACTGCAGAGACAGCAAGAGTGTTACAGAGAAAAGGTTGGATCGAGATGAGTCAAGGTAAATACAACCAGGCTAAAGAAGATCTATCCGAAGCATTGAAAATCTGCCAAAAAAATGGAGATGAGAAAGATAAAGCAGACATCTATCATGCTTTGGGAACGATACATCTGCGAACATCAGCACATGATAAAGCACTTTCTCACCTCGAAAAAAGTTTGAAAACAAGGAAGGAGAGAGGGGATCTTGAAGGACAAGCCTCTTCTTTGAGTAACATGGGAATCGTGCATTTAAGGAAAGGTGAGGTGGATGAAGCATCGAAGCTTTTCCAAGAAAGCCTTCAGATATTGGAGAAGATAGGCGACAAATGCCTGATCAGTAAAGCACTCCTAAACATCGGAACGATCTATTTAAAAGAAGGAGAAATCGAAAAGGCTTACGAGCGCTATGAGGATAGCAACAATATGTTTGAGGAGATCGGCCACGCTACAGGCCTCAGCATTTCACTAAATAATATAGGGAATTATTATTTGATGAAAGATGATTTAGATACTGCTTTAGAACACTACAATCACAGCTTAAAGATAAGTGAACATAATGATTTTAAATATGGGATGGCTCTAGCGCATTCTAACCTTGGTGTCGTGTATGCTGATAAAGATAATGAAGAAAAGGCTATAGAACATTACCACAAATCTATTCAGTTCAGTGAGGAGATAGGCGATGAACTCCTTTTAGGGCACACATTATTATTCTTGGCGGAGTTTCTCAGCAGTGAAGGGAAGTTTAAAGAGGCTTTAGAAAAAGCGAAGAGGGCTTGGGAACTATCTGAAAATATTGGGGCTAAAGAAGAAATAAAGATGTGTCGTCGAATTCTTGGGAGGATATACGTTGGAAGGGTCAACAAAGAAAAGAATAGATTAGATCATTCCAAATTACAGGGAGAGTTTGAAAAAGGAAAAAAGATGATAAGTGGGTTGGTTGAGGAAAAAGGATTAGCTAAATTAGGTGCGGGTAATCCCGTTTTATGAATTATTTAACATTTAGTTCAACCGAAGAAAAATCAGATTCATCCGTTTTTATAGGTGTAGTTTTTTCCGTAAAAAATCTCCTTCAATAAATTTATCTTCACTTTGAGCTTGCTTTTTTCGGAAAAATTTCACTCTTGAATAAGGAATATAGAAATTCTATTGATATATCAATTAATGGAATAATTTCAATTCTATCTTTATCTTAAATTTTTAGACCTTAACTAGATTTTTTAAAATATTGAAGTTGTTTTTAGAGTTATCAAGGATTAGGGCATTTATCTATTTATTAAAAAATTCCCAAAAAATTTTTATAAAAGATCATAAGATGTCATTCCAGAAACAAGGGTACAAGTCGTTGAAAATTGATAGAGGGAAAAAGAGGAAAAGATTGCTACCTGATCTAAATTTGAGACCCGGAGTGGTTAATAAATGGATAAGAAAAAGAAAGAGGATTTATTGGAAGGGCCACTCATAGATAGAGAAGAAGAGTTAGAAAAGCTAACTTCGTTTTTGAAAGACTTAAAAAATAATGAAAGTGGCCATCTTGTTTTAATTGCGGGAGAACCAGGAGTAGGAAAGACGAGATTGGTTAACGAGATTAAAAAGAAAGCCGAAGAAAAGAATTTTGAAGTGCTAAAAGGCAACTGTAGCTATGAGATGTCTAATCCTTATCTTCCATTTCAACAGGCTTGGATGGATAGTATGGAGAGTTCTCTTCCTTCGATAACCGCATCGCTTCATACTGTTCCTGAGGTGGAGGAATTAGAAGACGAGATGATGTTTAAAACTCACAGAAGAGCGGCCTTTTTTGAAAGTGCTAAAGAATTGAAAGCTGCTGCAAGGGAGGTCCCTTATCTCGTCCTTATCGAAGATCTACACTGGGCTGATAAGAGTACACTAAACCTATTCCATTATTTGGCCGAAAGGCTCAATGATGAGCCAGTTCTGTTCATCGGGACATATCGACCCGGAGATGTTGTTCCAGGTGATGCTTTTTCAGAGATGAAATACAAATTATCTCTAGAAGATTTTTATAGCGAGCTGGAATTACAACCACTAACTTTTCAAGATACGGTTGAATTCGTAGAGAATATCGTTGGGGTAAAAGACATCTCAGAAGAATTCCTGAAAAAACTTTATGAGAAAACCAATGGTAATCCACTTTTTGTAAAAGAAGGCATTCACCATTTGCATGAAGTTGATGCTATCTCGCCCAGTAAAGGTGAATTTCCCGAGAGTAAAGAAGATTTTGTTATACCTGAAGAAATAGAAAATTTAGTAGAAAGGAGAGTATATCGATTAGATGCCGAGTCTAGAGAGATACTCCAGATAGGGAGTGTTATAGGAGAAAGCGCACCATTTTCTTTGCTCTCGAAAGCTATTGAGTTAGATGAGTTGGATATTTTAGATCATGTTGATCGCGTAAGAGAAACAAATTTGTGGATTGAAGAAAGGGATGAAGAGAAGGGAGAAGAGTGTTTCCGTTTTTCACACGACAAGATAAGGAGTACTATATACGAAGGTATCGGAAAGTGGGTGGAAAAGCAAAGATATCATCGAAGAGTAGCCGAAGCTATAGAAGAATTACATAAAAATTCACTTGAAAATAAGTACGATGTTTTGGCGGAACATTACATGAAAGGAGAGGAGTACTCAAAAGCTATAAATTATTATCTTAAAGCAGCTGAGAGAGCTAAAAAGGTATACGCCCATGAGGATACCATAGGAATGTACCAAAAAGCTCTAGAACTTGTCGAACAGTTACCTGAAAGCCCTATAGATAAATCCAAAATACTGGAAGATATAGCGGTGACTTATAGATTGATCGGTGAATACGATAAAAGTAAGAGCGAATTATATAAAGCTCTAAACTTCGTTTCGGATTTCAAAGAAGAGCAAAATATCTATCTTCAAATTATTAAAACCTTGAAAGAAGAGGGTAAATATGAAGAGGCTCTTGAGATTATAGATAATAGGGAACAGCTTGAGGATGAAGACACTTTAGAAAGAGGGCAGTTCTTGGGGAATAAAGGTTGGATTTTGAGGAAGTTGAGACGTTTCGATGAGGCCCTACAAGTTTTCGAGGAAGAAAGGAAAGTAGCTGAGGAGCTACAAAATGATGAACTTATCGGGTCAGCTCATCACCATCTCGGAAGCCTTGCCAATCTTAAGGGAGATTTCGAAGAGGCTCAAAAACACCTAGAGAAGGCGAGAGAAATCAGGGAGCAAATGAACGATTGGAAGAATCTTCCCAATACTCTGAACGATCTGGCGGCACTTCATGCTAAAAGTGGCGATTTAAATAAGTCACTAAAGATATTTAAAAATTGTCTAGATATATATGAAAAAACAGGAAATAAAACTGATAAACCTAAAATCCATAATAATATTGGGATAACATATCAAAAAGAGGGAAACCTAGATGAAGCCCTATATCACTTCAAAAGAGCGTTTGAACTCTCTGAGCAGACTGGGAAAAAGTTTTTTCAGAGCCGTGTCGCAGTGAGCTTGGGGCGAATATATCGAGAGAAAGGTGACTTGGAACAAGCTAAGAAATATTTAGAAAAAGGAAGAGATTTAGCTGCTAAAACAGATCACCTACATCAGAAAATCAATGCCGAATATTTACTCGGTAAAATAGAAGCAGAAAAAGGGAATATTAAAAAAGGAAAAAATCACTTAAATGAATTACTTGAGTCAACTTCGAAAAGGGAAGTTGAAAAAGATAAAGGTTTTATCCGATACCTTGAAGGATCAATCCAACGCGAAGAAGGGAAATTGGATGACTCGATACAAAGTTTTAAAAAAGCTATCCAGATTTTCGACGAAACTAATTCCTTTGACGAAAAAGCAGGAACCATTTATGAATTGGGATTGGTCCTGATTGAAAATGATGACAAAAAGAGCGCTGCCAACAACCTCCAAAGAGCGCTTGCTTATTTCCAAGAAAAAAATATGGAACTTTGGATCCAAAGATGTAAAGAAGCGATGCCTAATGACTTAGACTAAGTAATCACTCTATCGAAGAAGTTGTAGCTTTATATTAATAGAGCTAAAATTCGTTACGGTAAAATATTTCTATAGTTCCGCCTATTTTCTTTGATATTTGCTGTTCTTTCTCCTCTTTATCTTCTATGCCTTTTGCTTTCCGTAAAGATCTCAAAGCTCTCTCAAAATGATCGATAGCGACTGGTCTCTCTGATCTTCGAAGAGCTGCCTCTCCGGCTTTTCTAGAATATTCGTATGATTTTTTGAAGTTCTTTCCTTCGTAAAAGTGTCTACTTAATACACCATAATAATCTTCAAGTTCACTCTCCTGAAATTCTTCCAACGCTTCACCTATTATTTTGTGGAAGATCTTTTTTCTACTCCGACTCATCTCACGTTCTATCACTTTTCTGGTCTGGTAATGATTAAAACGATACAATACCCCTGCGTCTATATCATCTATCTCTTCTATCAAACAATGCTTTTCTAATTTCTCCAATATATCAGCTAGTTCTATTGAATCAATATTTACTGCATTTTCTAATATATTAAAATCAAATTTAGTTCCGAGTAATGAAGCAAATCTCAAAACATTTTTCTCTTTATCGTCTAACCCCTCCATTCTCCTGCGGGTTATTTCTTTGATCGAAGAGGGTATTTTCATCTGTGATACCCGCTCTTCAAAGTTCTCAGCGTAAGAGGGTAGGGAGATAAATCCTTCTTGCCTCATCAGATCTAGTATTTCTCTCACATAATACGGATTCCCCTCACTCTCACGATATATCCATCGAAGGAAATTTTGCGATATTTTCTCTCTATTAAGGTAATCTTTTACAAATTCAGATGTCGACTCCCGATCTAGCCTAGGTAACTCTATTATCTCTACCAGCTTTTCTTCCTTCATCCTTCTTAAGGTATCTTTGAACGGCGGATGGTCACAGTGTAGTTCTGCCGGTCTGTAAGCTCCCAGTAAGAGTATTCTGTTCTCTTTTATGTTCCTAGCCAAATGATTGATAAGCTGTGCAGAAGATTTGTCTACCCATTGAAGATCATCGATGAAAAAGGCTATGGGTTGATACTGGCTCATGTCCTTCAATAGCTCAGTAATCTTGCTAAAAATCATATCCCTTTTCTGAAGCATCAATTTCCAATTCTTCCATTTGTCCTCTTCGAATAAATTAGGTATACTATCAAACATCTCTTCTTGGTCGATATCAGTTGTAGTTTCTATGATTCCATCATTCCCTCCGGCTAAAAAGCTCATGGGTTTTCCATTAGATTGTTGTGAATTAGTAGATTTATTTTTAGTAGATTTCTCTGTTTCTTTTTTCTCTATGTTTCCTTTTTGTCTTTCAAAATATTCTGCAAAACCCCTATCAAAAGGTAGGAATGGTTGTGTTCCTTCATAATAAAGACCTCGACTCCACAATACCTCAAAATTTCCAACAGAACAATCTCTTAGAAACTCCTCTGCAACACGGGTTTTACCAACTCCTATTTCTCCTTTAAGAAGAACACATTTACCATCTCCAGATGATATTGCTTCCTTATAATTTTGAAGTTCATTTAGAATTTTTTCTCTATCAATGAGTTCACTTTTCTCTTCCTTATTATATAGCATAGCCCCCTTAAGGTTAGATTCCATCGAGCCTCACCCCTTTTTTTGGATAAATGCATGAGAGGATAGAATCAATGAGATAGGTTTCAAGACGTTTTTTCTTATTATCAATACTAGGTAAAAATAAAAATTTACTACCTGAAAGATACTTTTCGCTTTTCCCGGCAATAGAACTAGTTGTTAAATCATCTATTCCCAATACTAACTCCCTATACATCCTCATCATTTACTTCCCAATTGGTTAACTACTAGTTTATTTTTGAATCTTTGCCGCAAATTTGCTACCTCCAAAAACACCTCTAATAAAGTAGAAATTATAAATCCGTGATAAAAACAGGAGGTTATTTTCCTAAGAAGAATGTTTTTAATAGGATATATAGAGTTAAATAAAGGGATCAACGCTAATATAAGAATCAATAAAAATTCCTATGAGATTTCTACGTCTAGTAGCTACAAATAAGGGAGCTCGGAGTTGAACAAAATAACCTATACGATCAAAAAAATTAAGAGATGTTGGAATTTACTCTTCATTTCATAGGTGAATACAAGTATAGAAAAAGGTTTTTTGAATTACTGAGTGTCTTGATTCACTATAGCTCAAAGCCGTCTATCCCCACATAATCACCAAAATCACCTGCTAAGACCCCATCATAATCGTCTATCCCCACGTAATCACCAAAATCACCTGCTAAGACCCCATCATAATCGTCTATCCCTACGTAATCACCAAAATCACCTGCTAAGACCCCATCATAACTGTCTGTGTCCCACTCTAGACCTGCTCCAAATACTAAGGCTATCGCTAGTATTATTGGAACGACAAACACCAATAACCTTTTCAGTCGCGCTTTCATTTTTATTTCCACCAAGGGAAAGATATTGACTATATTTAATATAACTTTTCTAGCAAATTTGTCAGAGTTATATAAACATGCCTTTGTTCACGGTGTTTTATAACCTAGTTATGGAAAAATTTCTCGAAAAGATCTATTTCCGGATTTAAAAATAGTATAGAACTATAATTATGTTGTTAAATTTTTTAAAATTAAGGCGAGATATACTACAATTTTTGCTCCATCTCTTTATTCTCCAAAATCTTCTCTATACAGGATTGAAGATCTTTATTTGTTTTTGTTATATCTTTGGCTCTTTCCAAACAACAAAAAAAGTCTTGGAGAGATCCCGAATCGTCATAACTAATCTTTTGTCTTAACAGAGTTTCTTTGTCTAACATAGTACCAGAGCTGAGAACCTGAGCGGGTACTGGGTGAGCTCATATAAATAGTTTTCTACAAACACAAATCTTAGATCGTTTTTGATATCTGCTTCGAAAGAAACCCTAATAACGTTAAACTAATTACCAACATATTAGATATGTTTTTGAAAATGTATAAACTGGAATGCAAATGTATGTTGAAGAAAGATGGGGATTTCGTCCTTGGTGATGGTAGAGAAAAACTACTCGAATTGATCGATGAAAAGGGTTCAATTTCTGAAGCCGCCAAAGAGATGAATATGTCCTACAGACACGCTTGGGGTAAAGTGAAAAAGATTCAAGAAGTGGTGGGAAAAGAGTTGGTTAGAAGTCAAAGAGGGGGTGAAAAAAATAGAGGTTCTGTTTTGACACCGGCCGGTAAAAAATTACTTTCTGATTATCGCGAACTTAAAAAGGAACATAAGGGCGAGGTCTATAGAAATCCGACTCTTACTGTAGACGGTATCGTCAGACAGGATGAAAAGCTACTATTGATTAAAAGGAAGAATCCACCGTTTAAAGGAGAATATGCTCTACCAGGTGGTTTCGTTGAATATGATGAATCCGTAGAAGAAGCTGTGGTAAGAGAAGTAGAAGAAGAGACTGGTCTGAAAACCGAGATTAACGAATTGATAGGAGTTTATTCTTCCCCCGATAGAGATCCAAGAGGACATATGATCTCAACAGTGTTTTCCCTCAACAGAAAAAATGGATCTCTACAAGTTGGGAGCGATGCTGAGAAAGCGAGATATTTTGATATAAAAGAGCTACCTGACTTAGCTTTCGATCATAGAGATATAATAAATGATTTTCTAGATCAATATTTTTAAGATACAGAAAATATTATAAACTATTCTTCGCTCTTAAATGAAATCAAGATATGGTCGGTAGGATATGGGTAATAAGAAAAACAAGAGGATAGCTAAGAAAAGAATAGAAATATTGTTTGAGGAAGCCAAAAAGGCCGCATTAGAGGGAGAATTAAAAAGATCCGACCGATATGTAGAGCTTGCTAGAAAGATAGGTATGAGACACAATGTACCTCTAAAATCAAAATACAAAAGGAGAGTCTGCAAAACCTGTTACTCTTATCTTCATCCCTCTAAAACCTGCAAGATCAGAATAAAAAAAGGCTTATTGATCACAAAATGCTTAAAATGTGGAACGATCAATCGTTTCGGATACAAAGATTGACTTACCTCTTTTCAACAAATATATCATAAGCCATATGGGATTCGGCTGAAGAGTAGGTTCGTACTATTCTCTTTTCCAATATCTCAGAACTAAAACCCTCTCCACCTATCTTTTTTTTCAATCTTTCCAATGATGTTTCTTCCTCCTCTGTCTCTATTATCTCATAATAATGGATTGTACCTTCATCCTCCAAAGCTGAAAGTGCCGACGTTATAAAACTTCTAGAAGAATGCGGAAGATTCATTATTATTCTATCACAGGTCAATTCTGGAGCGATATTTTCAGCGTCTCCTTTAAAAATCGTGACCAAATGTTCGAGATAATTATTTTTCACATTTTTTCTCAAAAATTCGATTGCGGTAGGATTCAAATCAATACTGTAGATATGCTTTACATCAACATTTCTGCCTATCAAAACGGTGTAGGGACCAACACCGGCAAACATATCTAACACAGTTTCATCTTTTCTCGTCTTTTCTACGATCCTCCATCTTTCAGTCGCTAAGCGCGGTGAGAAATAAACCTCTGCAACGTCGATTTGGAATTCGGCGCCATGTTCTCTATACGTGGTCTCAGTTTTTTTCTCTCCTGCGATATACTCCACCTCTCTTTTTCGGAACTCTCCATAAACCCCTTTATCCTTCAAAACCGTTTTGAGATTCTTGTGAGTTTCAAGTATCGCCTCTCCAACCTGACGTCTATAATCTTCTATCTCTTCAGGGATTTTGACTAGGGCGATATCCCCTACGATATCATAACTCGAAGGAAGATGATCTTCAAGATCCTCTGGTAATTCCACCAGATTCTTGTAATCTCTCTCTTTTTTATCTCTCTTTTTTATTTCTCTATCTACAATTTCGTATTCGAATTCCTCTAAGGTAGAATCTGCTGCTTCTTTAAGCGGGATGAATAGGTAATCCTCTTCAGAATCTATAACCCCTTCTTGATACAGCAACTCTTTTTTCAAAAGTTCTTTTCTTACTTTTTCTCCTTCACTTTTAGGCACTTTTAAGCAATCCATTGTATGAGGGTTATGACTAGGGGAGAATTAATATCCATCGGTCACCTAACTTTTGCAAAAGTTTTTTCTCACATCGTGTCTATAGGGTTAAAAATCTCTCCTTTAAAGGGGTACATAAAATGGGACAACTGACTTTCATCGGGTTGGGACTCTATGACGAGAAAGATATCAGCATTAAAGGACTTGAAGCGGCTAAGGAAGCCGATACAGTTTATCTGGAATTTTATACTAGCAATTTAGCTGGATGTAATATAGAAGATGTTAAAGCCCAATTGAATAAAAGAGTTAAAATCCTGAGTCGAGAAGACGTGGAAAATAAGGCTCTACCTGTTGAAGAAGCAGAGGACAAAAAGGTAGTCTTTCTTACAGCTGGAGATCCTATGGCAGCAACGACTCATGTCGATCTCAGACTTAGAGCTGAAAAAGAAGGTATAGAAACAAAGCTGATACATTCTTCTTCAATATTTTCTGCCGTTCCATCACAATTAGGCCTACAGCATTACAAATTCGGTAGGACCGTAACTCTTCCATTTATCAGAGAAGAAAAAGATTATCCTGCCAGTCCCTATCAAAATATAGCTGAAAATAAAGAAAGAGGTTTACACTCCTTAGTACTGCTCGATATAGATTCGAAAGATCAAAGATATATGGACGTTGATGAAGGTATCCAAGCCCTTATCGAACTCGAAAACAGATTTGAACGGAAGGTGATAGAAGAAAAGACCTTATTGGCCGGATTAGCAAGAGTCGGTTCTAAAAACCCCGAAATAAGGGCCGATTATCCAAAAAAATTGAAATCGCATGAATTCGGTGAAGGTCTTCATTCGTTAGTTGTGTTTGGAGATTTACATTTCATGGAAATAGATTCTCTCATCAGTTTAGCGGACGCACCAGAAGAGATAAGAGAAGAGGAGTGAATTCAAGGTAACTTTTATATATATGACTTCTTTCTAAATCTTATCATGAGCTGGGCCATCAAGATCGAGGAACCTATAATTATTGAAGAATGATCCTCTCATCCGCCCAGCTTATGGTTTTTGTTACTTTTGGAGGATAACGGCATGAGTGAAAAAAATGAACAATTCAAACCGCTCGACAAAGAAACGCCCCTTCCGGAAAAAGAGAAAGAGATGATTGAGTTCTGGGAAGAGAACAAAATACCTGAACGAACAAGAAACAAGGAAAGAGATAAGAAATTTGGTTTTACGGAGGGACCTCCAACAGCTAATGGGCTTCCACACATAGGACACGTTAGAACTAGAGTAGTCAAGGACGTATACTTGAGATATAAGACTATGAAAGGGTTCCAAGTTGTTCCAAACATCGCTGGATGGGACACCCACGGGTTGCCCGTAGAAATCGAGGTAGAAAAAGAACTCGGTATAGATTCGAAGGAAGAGATCGAAGAATATGGTCTTGAAAAATTCAATGAGATGTGTAAAGAGAGCGTCTTCCGATACGAGAAAGAATGGAGAGAGATGAGCGAGAGGATAGGTTTCTGGATAAATTATGAAGATGCCTATATCACCATGGAGGACGACTACATAGAGAGCGTTTGGTGGAGTTTGAAACAGCATTGGAAAAACGGTCTTTTAGAGAAGGGGCATATGGTCGTACCTTACTGTCCTAGATGCGGAACGCCTCTTTCAAGCCACGAAGTCGCGCAGGGTTATAAGATGACCGAGGATCCTTCTATCTACATGAGATTCAAGGTCAAGGATGAAGATGCATATTTTTTGGCATGGACCACGACCCCCTGGACTTTGATATCTAATCTTCTTTTGGCCGTTGGAAAAGATATCGATTACGCTCTTATCGAGTATGAGGGAGAAATGTATTATCTTGCAGAAGACCTGGTAGAGAATATATTCGACGATGTAGAAGTCATAGAAACGATGAAGGGTAAAGACCTGATCGGAAAAGAATACGAACCCATGTTCGATTATGTAGATTCAGATAGTGAAAGTCATTATGTTACGCATGCCGATTTTGTAAGTTTAGAAGAAGGTACTGGAATAGTTCATGTTGCTCCCGCTTTCGGTGAAGACGATTATGATCTTTGTCAGGAGGAAGGTGTAGAGCTTGTAAATCCAGTGGATGAAGCGGGTAAGTTCACCAATGAAGTAGAAGATCATGCTGGTAAATTTGTAAAGGATGCTGACGAGCAGATTATGGATGATCTCGAAGAAAGAGGAGATCTCTTAGGTAGAGGTACAACAGAGCATAGATATATGTTCTGTTGGAGATGTGATTCTCCCCTCTTGAATTATGCCTTGGAGAGTTGGTTTATACGAACGTCCTGGGAGAAAGAAAAATTGATCGGTAATAATGAAGAAATATTTTGGAAACCTGAACATTTGAAACACGGCAGGTTCGGAAACTTTCTTGATGATCTGAAAGATTGGTCGTTGAGCAGGAACAGGTTTTGGGGTACACCGCTACCCATCTGGACATGTGATAATAAACACGAATTTTGTGTGGGTAGCAGAGAGGAATTGGAAAATATGTCGACAGAGCCTTTACCTGATGACTTTGAGTTCCATAGACCTTACGTAGACAGGGTAAAATTGGAATGTCCTGATTGTGAAGAAGATATGGAAAGAGTGCCATACGTTATTGACTGTTGGTACGACAGTGGAAGCGCACCTTTCGCTCAATTCCATTATCCATTCGAGAACGAAGAAAAATTTGAAGAGGCATTTCCTGTAGATTTCATAACCGAATCATTGGATCAAACCAGAGGTTGGTTCTACAGTCTTTTAGCGATTAGTTCACTATTGAGAGATGAACCGGCTTACAAAAAATGTCTCACCCAGGGATTGATCCTTGATGAAGACGGCGAGAAGATGAGCAAAAGTAAAGGTAACGCGGTCGATCCAAATGAAGTTATGGAAGAGAAAGGTGCGGATGCCACGAGGCTCTACTTCATGACTTCACCTGTCTGGAATTCTACGAAATTCAGTAAAGAATTGGTAGACGAGAAGATAAATAAGACCATCAACACTCTAACGAACGTCGTCTCTTTCTTCACCAACAATGCGAATATAGATGGTTTCAAACCTTCTGAGTATGAGGTGAACGATGAGATCGATAGATGGCTGCTTTCCAGAAAAAATACATTGATAGAAGAAGTTGAAGATGGTTTTGAAGAGCTAGAACTGCACAATTCAGCTAGAAGTATAGAGGCTTTCATAGACGACTTGAGTAATTGGTATTTGAGAAGGAGCCGAAGAAGGTTCTGGGAAGGAACAGAAGAGGAGAAAACCAGTGCTTATAATACTCTTTATGAAACTTTAAAGACGCTCGTAAAGGTTATGTCACCTTTCACTCCGTTTTTGGCAGAGAGGATCTACAGGAACGTGATATATCCGAATGAAAAGAATTCCGAATCGGTACATATGTGTGAATTTCCAGAGGTAGAGGAAGAACAGCTTGATCCTAAACTTGAGGAGAATATGGAACTCGTAATTGACATCGCGGAACTTGGAAGGAACGCACGGCAGAAAGAGGATATAAAGTTGAGACAGCCATTAAGAGAGGCGATAGTTGTTAGTGAAAATGAGCAAACGGACGAGGCTGTCAAAACTTTTGAAAACATATTGATGGAAGAGTTGAATGTCAAGCAATTGACGACTAAGGAAGATGAGTCCGAACTGACAGAGACCAAGCTCGAGCCGAATTATTCATCTCTAGGTCCGAAGTTCAAAGATGAGGCTGATGAGGTAGCTCAGGCGATAGAGAGTGCTGATGCAAAAAAAGTGAAAGAGCATATAGAGAAAAAAGAAAAAGTTGAATTGAACGGTTTCGAAATTGAAGAGGAAGATGTAGAGATATACGAGCAAGTCAAGGATATATACTCTCACAGCGAGGAGAGAGGGCTAAAGGTATTCGTTGACACGGAAATTGATAAGGATCTGGAAATAGAGGGGACAGCTAGAGACGTAGTTAGAAGGATACAAACTATGCGTAAGGAACTAGAGCTCGGCTATACTCAGAAAATTAGAACTTACTATGATGGTGACAAAGACATACTGACCGCTGTAAAGGAAATGGAAGACTACATCAAAAAGGAAACTCTATCCAGTGAACTCAATGAAGGGAGTGAAAATTTTAAGGATGGTCTTAAAAAGGACTGGTCCATAGAAGACGAAGAGATCACGATATGGGTGGAGCCTATCCAGGGGTCCGAAGACGAATCCTTAAATATTTAGTGGCTATTGAGGGAAAAAGATGGCTAAGAAAGAAGATAAAGAGATGGAAGTGACCAAGCACAATAGTTTGATCAGATTTGCCGAGGATATAGAGTACAAAGATCTTGCTCCTGTCTTCCCTGCACTCTACAGGTTGTTCATGGAACTAGCAGACCAATATCCAGATGATAGTAAGGAAGAATATACCGAGATGCTGATCAGACAGAATTTGAAGGACCTCCAAAATAACAGGAAACCGAGCGGTCACAACCGTGAAGCACGCTATCGGATGATTTTCCCGATAGATAGAGAACACGTGGAGTTTTTTTTATACCCTAGAATTGCAGAGGAAGAATCCAAAATAGAAGACATAACAGCAGAGATCTCTAACTTCTTAGAGGAGAACGATCTCGAGCACGAGATTATATGGGATGAGATGGAATATCTGATGGAAGAAAAAGACTAGTTTCTACTTTTACTGATCAAAGAAATCCTTACAAACTTTTTCTATATTCCTAGTCACGCCATAGTCAAAATTATCTGGTAAGTTCTTTTTATATCGATCGTAATTAAAACGTTTATCCGCTAATATAATAAGAGCTCGATCATTTTTACTTCTTATAGGGCGACCTGCGGCCTGTAAAACTCTGTTCATCGTAGGATATATCCTCGAATACTTATATCCTTTATTTTCACCAAATTTGGCCGTGTAATATTCTTCAAGAGCTTCGACTTCTAGCGAAGGAGGTGGAAAAGGTATTCCCACTATCATAACAGCAGACAATATATTACCTCTATAATCCACGCCCTCAGAAAGACTACCTCCTTGAACTCCGAGAAGGACATTGTTATCGCTTTTCTTCAGTCTTCCTACAAGCTCCTTTTTCTCTTTTTTAGAATGCTCTCTCTCCTCCACAATAAGATCCTTTTCCAGATGAACCATATTGAGTCTATCGTATATTCTATTCATCAAATCGTAAGAGGGAAAGAAAACGGCCACATTTCCAGGAGTATTATTTCCCAAGTCGGCTATGGAATTGGCATAAGCCTGGTACATGTTCAACCCTCTTTCTTTGTAGGCTGTAGTGAGGTTCCCGAGGCTAACGATCTTCCTGTTTTCGTCTGGAAATGGAGAAGAGTACTTCTCCGCTTTCGCATCCTCTATACCTAAGATATCTGCATACATCTCCCCGGGATGTAAAGTACCGCTCATCAATACTGAGCCTACCACTGTTTTGAAAACATCCGCACTGAATCTGGACGGATCCATTAGTTTTACATTTATCCTTATAGGGGATTTTTCGATCGAACGAAATATCTCTTCACCTTCTTCTTTCCAACTATCTAAGAAGGAATAAACTCTCATAGGAGCCGTTGCTGAAGGATCTTCTTCCACTATATCCGTAGCGACAATCTTCAAATCAGCTAGAAGATCATCTATAGAATCGAACTGAGAAAGGCCTCCTTTTAAAGCATTGTTTACCTTCTTATCTAAAAATTCTTTCTGTATCCTTTTTTCCTCTGCATCGATCGAAGTCAATTCCCTAGAAAATCTTCTCATGAAGCTGCTGAGTGATGAGGAGTAACCAAGCAGAATCGAAGAAGCTTCATCTAGTATCTCTACAGTCAGAGTCTCTTCTAGATTGCTCCTTATCCTGTCTGGAAGATTGTGTGCTTCATCTATTATCAAAATCGCATCTTCAAGATCTATTTCGAGGAGATCAAATATCCTTTCTCTTATATCCGAAAAAATGTAATTATAATCGCAGACGATGATGTCGCTTTCTTTTCCCGCAACCAAGGCACTTTTGTGTGGACACACGTTGAAAGATTCGCACAAACGGACGAGTTCCGAAACATGTTTGGTCTCTCTTCTCAGCTTTTCTACTACTTCTGACATCTTCTGGTTGAAGAGATTACACCTGCTTTGACCCTCGCCGCTGCAGAATTCCTCAAAAACGGGGTAGGGCAATTTAGACGCCTCTCTCAAACACATATTCTTTTTTGAGATCACATCTATCGCTTTGACATGTTCTGGCATATTCTTAATGGTCTCTATAGCTATATTGTGTTGTGACTGCTTACTCGTCAAGAAGAATATTTTTTGATCGTCCTTCTTTTTTCTTACAGCTGGAGGGAGTACAGCAGCAGTTTTCCCTATCCCTGTAGGTGCGTGAGCTATGAGAGTACTTCCTTCCTCGAATGTTTTTTCAACGTCCTCCAAGAATTTCTTCTGTCCTTCCCTTATCTTTTTGAAAGGAAATAAGAGATCATCGGTAGAAAATCTTCCATCTCCTTCAGAAAAAAATTCTAGTTTATCATCTGATCTTTCGCATTTAGGGCAGACTCGATTTCCATCTATAGCGTTCATAAGTGTACCGCAGTTTTCGCAGAAATCATCCATCAACTTACCCACCCAAACTTTACTTTTAATCTTTTCGCTCGGTAAATCTGACTAATAGAAAAAACCATAAATAATGAAGTCTACTATCGAAATCAAATAGAGGTATAAAGTATGGAATGCAATAAAGAGAGTAACGTTGAGAAATGTAATTGTTCATACCCTGGTTGTCCCAGAAAAGGGATGTGTTGCGATTGTATAGAGTACCATTTAGATAAAAATCAACTTCCAGCCTGCGCGTTTCCTGACGACGTAGAAGAGACCTATGATCGTTCATTTGAAAAATTTATAGAAGTGTACGGGTGAGTGAAGAAGTGAAAGTTGAGACCATTTTGGGAAGAGGACATTCCTGCAATGTCTTTTTAGTCGAATCGGAAAAAAATTTCTTGGTAGATGCCGGTATGGGGATCGCAGATAGAGTAAAAAAAAGGATAAATGATGTGAATATCGATAGTATAGTACTCACTCACAGGCATATAGATCATGTCGCGGATGCAAAAGAGTTATCTGATGAGCTTGATGCGACTCTTTACGCCGCGCCTAAGGAAGCGAGAGCTCTACGTGAAGGTGACGATATGAGTATACTCTCAAGTAGCTTCGGGATGAGTTTTTCCCCTTTAGAAATAGAGACCTTAGAGACCGATACGTTCTCTGGGTTTGAAGTTTTGTTGACGCCCGGTCATACAGAGGAAAGTATCTGTCTCTATCACGAAGATGAAAAGATACTTTTTTCGGGAGATACAGTTTTCGCTAACGGAGGTGCGGGAAGAACCGATCTACCGACAGGAGATAGGAAAAAACTTGTAGAATCTATAGGCAAGTTAAATAAGCTCCAGGTGAACACGATGTATCCTGGACATATGTCTACCGTGAGGGAAAATGCGGGAACGCATATAGAGCAATCTCTGAAAAATCTTAAGATGTTTTGAGGGATATCATGGAATTTAAATGTGAAAAGGATGAATGCGATGAGAGTTGCTCGCCTTATATCATTTCTACCGTTAATGAGGTACTCAATAATGGAGAATGTATCGTTTATCCAACTGAAACTCTTTATGGTCTCGGTGGAGATCCTTTCAAGGAGGGGATGTTAGAAAAGATCAAAGATATCAAAGAGGCGCCATATGATAAGAAAATATCTATCGCCTATAGCAGTCTGGATCATGCATCTCAATTTGTTGATCTGCCAGAACTTGCATGGGAGATCGAAAGGGAATTCCTACCGGGCCCGCTAACATTAGTTGTAGAAACTTCAGAAGGTACAGAAGGCATAAGGGTACCAGATCATCCGTTGGCCCAAAAAATAATAGATGATTTTGGACCTATTACATCTACCAGCGCTAATATACATGGAAGACCTGCACCGATGGAAATAAAAACAGCGAAAATACAACTTGACAGGAAGGTAAAACTATACGTGAACTGTGGTCGATGTAAATACGGCGAAGGAAGCACTGTTATAAAAATAGATGAAGGGATAGAGGTTTTGAGAGAGGGTGTTATAAGTAGAAAAGATATCGGTGATAAGATTGGATTCTAAGACCATTAAAAAGTATATCAGGGCAGGGAAGATAGCTAGAAAATCTCTAGAAGAGGCGAAGGAAGCTTGTGAAGAAGGTGTGAGATACTTAGAAATTGCTGATGAATCAGAAAAGAAGATACGTGAACTAGGTGCGAAGCCCGCATTCCCGACTAATATAAGCGTTAATTCTGTCGGAGCCCATTACTCACCGGTTGAAAACGATGAGAAAACCTTCCAAGAAGGTGACGTGGTGAAGATAGACGTTGGGTGTCACGTAGATGGATTCATAGCGGATAACGCTCTGACTATAGAAATAGGTACTAACAAACAAAAATCTCTTATCAAGGCATCTGAAGAGGCTCTAGACATAGCTATAAAAACGATCAGAGCCGGTGTTAGAACAAGAGATATTGGTAAGAATATTGAAAGAGTTATACAGGATAGAGGATTCAACCCTATATCTAATCTTACGGGTCATGAATTAAAACAGCATACATTACATAGCGGAACTTCAATTCCTAATGTACCGAAAGGTTGGAAGAAAATCAAGAAGGGAATGGTATTGGCTATAGAACCTTTTGCTACAGATGGAGTCGGCAGAGTTAAAGAGGGCAAGGAAGGGGACATATATATACTTCAAAAAAAGAGAAATATCAGTGGGGAGGATCTTGAATTTTACGAATGGATAGAGGATAATTTCAATAAATTGCCTTTCGCCGGAAGATGGTGCAAAAAATACGGAGAAAATTACAAAAAACTGCTCAAAAGATTAAGAAGGTTCGGTGCAGTGATGAATTATCCTGTATTAGTTGAAAAAAAGAACGGGATCATAAGTCAACGTGAACATACTGTGATAGTCACATCTAAAGGTTGTAAAGTGACCACGAAGATTTAGCTCTTTATAGGTCCCAGTAATCCTTCAAAATCTCTTTTAGATCTTCTACAGTTTCGACTATTTTTTTCTTGGGGTCGTAATCTAGGTCGCTTATCTTTTGATCGGCAGGTAATGGAACATCTACACCTAAAGTACCTATGGTGATAGCTTTCCAACCCTCGACCACTCTATGACCATATCCCGAGAGCATAAGATCGATGTATCCTGCACTGGCATCTTGTGCAATTTTTCTGCTAACCTCACCCAGATATTTAAGGCCGTTCATGTCTAAACCAAGGTCTGTCAATGAATCAGCGTGGTGAGGATCTGATCCACCATTTCTGATAAGCACATCTGGGGAGAACTGTTCCACCACAGGTTTCACTATCTCCTCTATAGCGTGATGGTAATCCGCACTATTAGAATCTCTAGGCATCGGTATATTGATCTTGTATCCCTTACCCTCTCCCTCTCCTATCTCATTAATGTATCCCCTACCGGGGTAAAGTGTTGCAGGATCCTGATGGATCGAAATGAAGAGAACACGAGGGTGTTTTTGAAAGATATCCATAGTTCCGTTCCCTTGATGAGCATCTGTATCGAATATCACTACATTTTTTCCCTGGTCTAATAGGTATTGCGCCGCAACAGCTACATCATTAAATATACAGAAGCCTTCCCCATAATCCGGCCCGGCATGGTGAAGTCCCCCCAAGTTTATAGCGAAATCCTTTTCTTCCATAGCTTTGGCGGCTTCAAGACTCCCTCCTACTATTCTGCGAGCCGCATCAGGAGTGCCTTTTTGGACAGGCGTATCCATTGTTAGAGATCCGCCGGTCTCTTCTTTTTCTTTTACTTTACTTATATATCTAGCCTCATGGACAGTTTCCAATATAGAGTCATCTACGGAAGGAGCTTCCATCACTTCAACTTTGGAATTCATCTTTTCCTCTTTTTTGACTTCTTCCACGAATCTAGAAAACCTGATCGGATTGAAAGGATGAAATTTTCCAAAACGGTACTCACAATATTTTTCATGAAAGAACAACGGTACTTTATCCATCTTTTTTCCTCCTTTTCTTTGCCTCTATATGCGCTTTTCTGAGCGGTTCTGGAACCTTATATTTACAATATTTTCTGACGAGTTCTACAGCCTTATGATGCGAAACATGATGACCCGGAGACACATATATAGGATTTTTTGCCCTATCACCTTCCAAAACGGCATGGCCTAACAACTTTTCGTTTTCTCTAACCTCAGAGATACGGTTGTTTTGATCCACTTTTTCCGTGAGTGTACCATAGAGTTTACTCTTCGCTACACCTATCGTAGGTATATTGGTTTCTACACCGAGATGTGAGGCCAAGCCTATACCCTCAGGATGTAATACACCGTTTCCATCCACCATTATTATGTCTATCTCTGTCTCGACTTTCTTCAATAGTTTAAGAAGTGGAGGTAATTCCCTGAAAGCTAAGTAAGTTGGAATATATGGAAATTCTACTTCATATTTCTCAGTATATAGACATATCTGTTCTTCTTCATCCCAGATGGAAAGAGCGCTGTAAGCAGTTGGATAAGAATAAGAGATATCAACACCGGCTATTCGTTCCGAGTTATTGAACGAATCCTGAAGAGATATCTCTTCTTTGACTTCAAACTGGATTTGCCGAAGTTTTTTCAAAGGTGAATCTGATTTAAAATCAGAGAAAAGGATATCTTTAAAATCCATCACGTTTCCATTTTTGACTGTAACGCCCTCTTTTTCAAGCATGCTTTTCTTCTTGTCTTTACCTGTAGCGAAACCGCCTAAGCTCCCATCTGACCTCACGACGCGATGGCAGGGAACCACTGGAGCATATGGATTTTGGTTCAGCATCTTTCCAACTGCCCTAGCGGCTATTTTATCGCCGAGAGCTTCCGCTAGTGCCCCGTAAGTAGAGACTTTGCCTTCAGGTATCTGAGAAACGAGGGAATAAAACTCATCTCTAAAATCTTCTATGATTTGAAGGCCTTTCATTTACCTCACCTAAATTGAGTGCCTTTTAAAATCGTTTTCGCAATTATTTCTATATATTATTTTTAACTTCGAGTAAAGTTAAATATCTTAATCCAATTTCTCAGATCTGATAAAGGATTGACTCGAGATGATAGAAAAAGGAGATATCGTGACTTTGTGGAATAAAAACGAAAAGCACCTCTGTCATGCTGATGGTGAAACCAAAAGAATACCTGGTATCGGTGTCTTGAATACTGAGAAAATAATAGGATCTGAATGGGGCGAAGAATTAGATCTTGGAAAGAAAAAATATTATCTTCTTCAACCCTCTATGAAAGATATACCTGAACTTATAGATAGAGGCGCTCAGATAGTACTTCCAAGGATCGGCGGTCTAATCTCTACATACTGCGATCTCACCTCTGGCAAAAGAGTTGTAGAAGGAGGAGCAGGATCTGGAGCGCTGACCGCAGTTCTTTGCAAGATGGTCTATCCCGACGGTGAAGTCATCACTTACGAGGTTAAGGAAAGTTCGATTAAAAGAGCTAAGAAAAATCTGGAAAAATTAGGTTTAGATGATGTCTCTACGATCAAAAAAGGTGATGTGACCAAAAGCGTAGTAGAGAAAGATGTAGATGCTTTCATTTTAGATATACCTGAGCCTTGGAAGGCCGTTGAAATCGGGGAAAAAATTTTGAAAAATGGTGCCTTTTTTTCTTCTTATGTTCCAACTATGAACCAGTTAGAGAAAATAACTAAGGAATTGAAAGCTCAAAACTACATAGACGTTAAAACTTTCGAAAACTTGGAGAGAGACATGATAGTAAAGGAGGGAGCGGTTAGACCTTCATACGATATGTTGGGTCACACTGGCTATGTAGTTATTGCAAGGAAAAAATAAAATTTTTCTTAATTATATAGACGCAATCATAACACTTATATCTTTTATTTTTATTGCCAGTTCAAGAGGTGTAAAACCATGAAAACAACGATAGGTCAATTGCTTCAGGACAAAGCCGAAGAGCATCCTGAAAAAGAAGCTGTCATATTTGAAGATAGAAGGATAACCTATGAAGAATTGAATGAAAAAGCTGAGAGGTTAGCTAACTTTTTGATGAAAAGAGGGATAGGTAGAGATGATAAGGTCGCCATCTACTTACCAAACGTTCCCGAATGGATCGTAGCTTGGTTCGCTATACCGAAGATAGGAGCCGTTGTAGTCCCTACTGATCCTTGGTACAAGGGCGGGGAGATAGAATATATGTTCAATGATTCCGATACCAAAGCTGTGATCACCACGGACGAATACGGCAAATACAACTTCTTAGAGGTACTAGAAGACAAAAAGCCTGAGTTAGACAAAGTAGAAACTCTTGTGATGGTAGATGGTGAAAGTGAAAAGTTCGAGTCTTTTTCCTTTGAGGAAGTTTATGAGAAGGGGAAGGATTGGGAAGATAACGATGAGTATCTCAAGAGAAAAGAGGAAACAGATCCCGACGACGTTACTTTCATACTTTACACTTCAGGTACGACCGGTAAACCTAAGGGTGTGATGCTGTCGCACTATCAGATAGTTAAAAATGCACACGATCAGGGCGAGATCTTAGAAACCACTAAAGAGGACAAATTGATTATCCCAGTACCTTTCACTCACTGTTTCGGCAATGTGATGAGCATCACTCTTATGACTGTTTTCGGAGGAACGATGATACCATTGGTCGACTTTGAACCTCATAAAGCTTTAGAATTGGTTGAAGAGGAAGAAGCTACGATGATCCACGGAGTACCGACGATGTTCATCAGAGAACTCGAGGCTCTGAAAGAAGAAAATTATGACACAAGCAGCCTTCGAACGGGCATAATGGCCGGATCGAGCTGTCCTGTAGAGACGATGAAATCCGTGATAAACGACATGGGATGTAACGTACTCATAACTTATGGATTGACAGAAGCATCTCCAGGTGTAACAATGACTAGAATGGACGATTCTATCAAGGACAGGGTTGAAACGGTTGGAACCGTAATGCCGGACCAGGAGATCAAGATAGTAGATGATCAGGGTGAAGAAGTAGAGACAGGCGAGACCGGAGAACTGGTTGTAAAAGGATACAATGTTATGAAAGGGTATTACAACAAGCCAGAAGCTACTGATCAGACGATAGAAGACGGATGGCTTCATTCTGGAGACTTGGCAAAGATGGATGAAAGAGGTTACGTTGAGATAGTCGGTAGGAAAAAAGATATGGTGATAGTCGGCGGTCTTAATGTTTATCCAAGAGAGATCGAGGAATACTTGATAGAGCATGAGGAGATCCAAGAAGTCGCAGTTGTAGGAGTGCCAGATGATGAATTGGGTGAGGTAGTGGCCGCTGCGGTCGTCCCAACCGAGGGTTCAGACATAACCCCTCAAGACGTTGTCGATTTCGTCTATGGTGAGATAGCGAGTGCTAAAGTTCCAAGATACGTAGAAATAACCGATGACTTGCCAGTTTCAGGAAGAGGAAAAGTTCAGAAATTCAGATTAAGAGACCAGCTTGAAGAGAAAGTAGAAGAGGAGGAACTAGAAAAGATAGTTCCGACGGCGGTCAAAGAGAGAAAGTAAAACCTTTTTTCTTTCATTTTTCTGATAATATAGAGAAGGGTTATCAGCGAAAGGCAAACCATTTATACAAACCTTTATAATGTGAAACCGATGGAATGTCCACGATGTAAGGCGGAGATGAGCACCAAAGGGAGATGCTCTAACTGTGGTTATACAGTTCCCAGTATGGATGACAACAGAAGTTCAACTACCCCCACCATGATCGTGAGTGTATTCACCATCTTAGCTGTGATACTTTTTATTGGCTATTTGGCTATCAATATAGGATTATTAGTTTGGTCAGCTGAGTTTATCATCCCAGAAACATTAGCTCATCAGGAATTGGAATTTATTAATTTGATTTTCGTCGTAATACCTTTTCCGATCGGAGTAATGCATTTAACGGGTCAATGGTTTACTCTTTACTATCTATTCTTGGTTTTTTCTGTCCTCGCATCTTTATTTTACATATTCTATTCTAGCAGAAACGATTTCCCATCTTATCTTAAAGATGTAGTTAAAAAGAAATTTGAAAAGATTAAAGAGGAAAACGGAAACACATCCTCCCCGATTTTAAGACTTGTGACTGTTTTTACTGCTTTGTTATTCTTTAGCCAAACTTACTTTATCCTTTTGGAATTAGTTGGTATATCTCCAGATTTTCCTGAACCTCCAGATATATTATGGCAGAGAGTATATAGTCTATTGAGGGCTTCTGTGTGGGAAGAAATTATCGTCCGTTTCGCCTATATCGGGGTACCTATGGCCTTGTATGGATTACTGAAAGGAAAAAGAAAATCTAGAAAATATCTACTCGGTGGATTCGGAACAGATGAGAACTTTGCGGTTTATCTCGTGGTTATCTCTTCTATCATCTTCGCCTTAGCTCATCTACCAGGTTGGGACATATATAAGATGCCTCAAACACTCATCCCTGGATTCGCTTTTGGTTATCTATTCATAAAAGACGGTTTACATTCAGCTATACTTCTTCACTTTTTTTGGAATTTTATGAACGTACCTAATGACTTACTGAATATACCTAACTTTGAGAATTTCATTGTACTCTTAATCTTATTCTGGATGGGAGTAGGAGTATACTACACTTACAAATATTTGGAAATGTTCATCTCTTGGTTACAGGAACGTTCAGAAATAGAGGAAAAAAAAGAAATTGAATCCCAAAAAGAGGTAGAAGTTAAGGATCATACCGCAGGCGTTACAATCGGTTACGTCTGTCAGAGCTGCGGTTACAATAAAGCCGAATATACTGACGAAGGAAAGCTTAGATGTACAAGATGTGGGACTAAAAGTGATCCTAAATCACCCCAGGTTCATCAACAAAAAAAACTGTTACAAAGTGGTAAGTGGCCTCCTTCTTGAATTTCCCAATGGTTAAAATCGAAAAGGTTTATATCCATCGGGTTTCTGCCCAATCGATAGGATGTCCAACGATATTAAGATATATATCGACCGGAAGCTATGCACTGGCTGTGGTATTTGTATAAAATTTTGCCCTAAAGACGTTCTCGACGAATCGGATGATCTTAACCAATATGGCAATCATTTTGCTGAAGTTGTAGCTGAAGATAAATGTATAGTTTGCAGGAGATGCGAATTGTACTGTCCCGATTTTGCAATTGAGGTGGAAGAAGAATGAAAGATCCTGGAGAATACTTCATAGAAGGAAATATCGCTTGTGCCGAGGGTGCTTTAAGAGCAGGATGTGGCTTCTACGCCGGTTATCCTATCACGCCTGCTTCTGAGGTGATGAATCATCTTTCCAAAGAATTGCCTAAAGCCGGAGGTAGATTCGTTCAGATGGAAGATGAAATAGCCAGTATCGCTTCGATAATAGGAGCGTCATGGACGGGTTTGAAGTCCATGACAGCAACAAGCGGACCAGGTTTCTCTTTGATGCAAGAAAATTTGGGTTATGCGGTCATGACAGAAACGCCTTGTGTGATCGTAAATGTCCAGAGAGCGGGTCCATCTACGGGACAAGCCACTAAGCCAGGTACTGGAGACGTGATGCAGGCTAGATTCGGAAGTCAGGGAGATTATGAGATAATCGCTTTTTCACCTAATTCAGCGCAAGAGATGTTCGATTTTACTATCAGAGCTTTCAATCTCTCCGAAAAGTACAGGATCCCTACAGTTCTGTTAGCAGACGCAGGTGTCGGCCATATGAGAGAAAAAGTGGAAATCCGAGATGAAGTTGAGACTGTAGACCGAAGAAGACCTGAAGACGATGAGAAAGAGTTCTTCGATACAGATAGAGAAGACCATGTTCCTCCGATGCCGGATTTCGGAGGTGGGGAAGAATTGCTTGTCACAGGCTCCACTCATCTTGGAGATGGTACGAGAGACACTTCAAGTTTCGAAGCACAGGATCGATTGGTAAGGAGATTGGTCTCTAAGATAGAAGATAACCGCACCGAGATAGAAGATTGGGAAGAAGAAAACGTTGAAGATGCTGATCTCGTCGTTATCTCTTACGGTTCTATCTCTAGACCGGCTAGAGGAGCTGTCAAAAAAGCGAGAGAGAACGGTCTAAATGTAGGTTTTTTTAGGCCAAAAGTTATGTGGCCAAGTCCTGAAAAAAGATTGAGAGATATTGGAGAGAATTCCGAAGTATTACTAGCTGAATTGTCCTTAAGAGGTTATAGGATGGAAGTCGAACGGGCTGTTCCCTCTGAAAATCTACACATTTATGATAGATTGAATTCGCTTCCAACGATCGATCAAATTTATGATAGAATCAAGGAGGTGGTTGAATGATAAAAGCTAAGGAGATAAAAGAAAAATATATCAGAAGACATCCATCACCATTCTGTCCAGGCTGCGGTGGAGGGATGGTACTGAACTCGATGTCTAGAGCTGTAGAAGAAAGCGAAGTATCAAAAGATGACATCGTCGCGGTCAGCGGTATAGGATGTGCCGCATGGATACCCTCACCGCATTGGAGAGTGGATACTCTTCACACTACCCACGGCAGGGCTATAGCTTACGCCACCGGAGTCAAAATAGGAAATAAAGATCTAGAAGTGATGGTCGTTTCCGGCGACGGTGATTGTGCCGGTATCGGAGGAAACCACCTTCTCCACGGCGCTAGAAACAATATAGACCTGAATGTCCTTATGATAAATAACGGTCTATATGCGATGACTGGAGGTCAGGTAGCACCTACAACACAACATGATGAGGAAACCTTAACCACGCCTTATGGAAATCCTTCATCGAGTTTTGAAGCTGCTGAGGTAGTTAAAGCCGCGGGTGCAGCACATGTTGCGAGATGGACCACTTACCATATGAAGGACCTTATTAAAGAAGTGAAAAAGGCGATAGATACTACCGGTTTTTCTTTCATCGAAGTATTGACCCAATGTCCTACAAGGAAGGGGAAAAAAGAGGAGATGAACGGATTAGAGATGCTTGAATGGTATAAAGAAAATACTAGTAAAAACGAAAATACCGATAAAATATTCGTAGGGACTTTATCGGAAGTCGATAGACCTGAACTGACAGAAGAGATTTATAAACAGATAGAGGAAGTCGGAGGTGACTTGAGATGATTAAGGTCCGGATCGGAGGCTGGGCAGGACAAGGTACTGTAAGAGCAGGGACTATTCTCGGCAGATCCTTAGCTATAGAGCAGGGTTACCACGTAGCTCAACAGCGATCTTACTCCGCAGCTGTGAGGAGCGGGATAGCTTATTCAGATGTTATCGCCGATGAAGAAGAATTAGATGAACTCGTCATAGATATACCCGATTATCTCTTAATCATGTATCAGAACACATTAGACGAATGGGAGGATACAGCTAAAAAAGTGGATTCGCTCATTGTAGACAGTTCTAGAGTGAAACAATTACCGGAGATCTCAGGCTCTATCTATGAAGTACCCGCCGGAAAGATAGCTGAGGAGATAGCAACTTCTAAAGCCGCGAACGTAGTTTTGCTCGGTTCGCTTGCGAAGATCTCAGGAGATATAGATATAGATGCGTTGAAAAGAACCGTTGATGCTGAATTTCCTGAGAAGTATAAAAAACTCAATATAGAAGCGCTTGAAAAAGGATACGAAGAGATCTGTTAGAAAATAAGAAAGGAGATCAAGCCTTATCTATCTCAGTCAAAAATTCATACACTTTTCCCATACTATCCTCCCATGTTGGTAGCTCTTCATATCTTTTCTTAGCATTTTTACTCATCTTTTTTATGAGATCTGGATCGTTCTTTATCTTCTTTATAACCTTTTCAATAGACGAAGGATCGCACGGTTGGATATGCAGACCTTCTTTCCTCTCTCTGATTATTTCCGTAGGACCTCCTCTTTTCGTTACCACCGCGGGGAGACCAAATCTTAAACCCTCTACGATGGTTATTCCATAACCTTCAAATTTAGAAGGAAGTATCAATAAGTGATTCTCTTGATAGTTTTGCATAAGTTCGTCGACATCTACAAAACCCAATATGTTTACTTTCGATTCGATGTTTCTTTTCTTGATCATAGATTTGAGCTTTTCAGTATATTTTCCATCTACAGTAGTATCTCCGATGATATTTAACTTGATATCAGCAATAGGTTGAATTCCTTCTATCAAAACATCAATGCATTTGTGAGGCAAAACATTACCAACGTAAAGAAGATTTAATTCAGTTCCCTTTTTAATGTCTTTTATCTCTTTGAATGAAAAATCGGGAGATATGTGATCCTTTCCAGGATATACATCAATGATATTCTTTATCTCCACCAGTTCTTTTACACTTTTTTTTGTACTCTTACTACTACATATCGCCCCATCTAAACTCTCTAAATATCTCTTTTCAAAATACCTGTACATATCTGATCGTTTTCTATCCCTTTCAGCTAAATGAGATAGATGGTGAACCACCGAGACTATAGGAATATCTTTATCTATCTTTTGATTTAGATGAAATAAAGACGGATGACAAAGTTCGTCTTGAAGGACCATATCTACGTCATGATTCAATCTCTTAAGAAGGTTTTCAGAAAAATTGTGTTTTATATTCTCTAGATAGGAATTGTTTTCTAAAGAAATCTTTTCTACGCGAACGTTTTTGTTTTCCAGATAATCTATGAGTTTATCATCATAGAGATATCCACCAGAACGGATATCTCCTTTTTCATACATCAGAAAGGCGATATTATTCAAACATCTACCTCCGATCTATAGGATGCGTTTGCCTCTTCACTTTCCCACAGTTGAATCTCGATAGAATAGATACGTTCGATCTCCTTTTCTGCCTGAGCTTTCATCTTAGAGATAAGTTCATCGTACAAAATTTTTGAAAAATTTTCTAAAGTGGGATTTTTTCTTTCAAAAATTTCCAACTCATTCAAGACCTTCCCTTCATATTTTCTTATAACGGATCTAGTTAGTTGTTCCAATTTAACTATATCTATAAGAAAGCCGTTTTCATCCAACTCTTTTCCTTCGATTTTAATAGTCAACTGGTAATCATGAGAATGAAGTTGAGTTTCGTCACCTTCAACCATGGGTAAAAAATGCTCAGATGTAAACGATTTCGTTAACGATACTCTGTAGATATTATACACCTCATTATGATCGCTCATATTCAAGTACGACTTGGATGCACTCTTCAGATTTTTCATCCAATAATTCGTAAGCTCTTCTCGCTTCTGAAAAAGGTATCTCATGTGTTATCAATTTTTTTGGTTCTATCTTTTTTATCATCCTTATCGCCTGTTTTATTCTTCTAGACTTGTCCCATCTTCCTGAGATCTCTGGTCCGATAGAACTGACTTGACTACTTCTTATATCTAGTCGGTTACGATGGAAAGAAGTACCTAGATTGATTTGTTTTTCTTCATTTTCTTTATCTCCATACCATGATCCTACTATTATCCTCCCTTCATAGCTCGCTTGTTCAATTGCCTTTTCTAATGCGGATCGATCTCCTGAGACTTCATATATGAGATCTAAACCCTCCTCGGGTATCTCTAGAGTTTTTCCGGTCCTTTCATCAGAATAGCCAGCATCTAATACTACATCTGCTCCTAAATCCTTAGATACTTCTCTTCTGTACTCGATGGGATCAACTGTGATGAGAGTCTCGATAGGAAATTCATTAAGAACAGCCGTAGTCAAAAGACCCACGACCCCTTGCCCGATCACCATGACGTTCTCCCCGATTAGAGGAGCACCATCTAGGACAAGATTGATAGCGGTTTCTACATTAGGCAGAAATAAGAAATCTTTGTGATCGATCTTTTCAGGTACAGGAATCAAATCATCTACATCAGCTATGAATTTACTCTCATGAGGGTTAAAAGCGAATACCGTCTTTCCGATCCGATCTTCATCAACATTTTTTCCTTTAGAGACGATCTTACCGATATTTGAGTAACCGTACTTGACCGGGTAATCGAGTTTATGGTTAAGAGGATCGATATTCGTATCTAAAACGATATTCTCGTTAAGTTCTCCTTTATACACTAGTTTTTCAGACCCATAACTGATAGAAGAGAGTACGGAATGAACCAAGACTTCACCCTTTCCTGGTGATGGCATGGGCTCCTCCTTTATCTTGACTTCAGAGTTGCCGGTGAAATAAAGAGATCTTCTCATCCTTCCTACCCTTATAGAATCGTGATTATTTGTAATTTTACTCAGTCTTCTGCTCTTTCGACTTTGATTTGATCCTTTTCAGCTCATTCCATGTCCTAAAGAAATGTTCAGGTATATCTTCGTACTCTTTTGCCTGGTATGCTTCTTCTAACTTGGATATATCTCTCTTTATATTTTGGGAGTTAATGGTCTCATGATCACTTTCCTTGCTTAGTTCAGATCTCATATCTTCGATTTCTTTTTCAACATAATCCTCTATTTTTTCTTTCAAGAAATCGGAACTTTCCTGTAATGACTCTAAAGTTTTTTTATGGTCACGAGATTTAGCATGTTTTACAGCTGAGGTGATATTCTCTCGACCCTGTTCGTCATCTGACTTTATACCGAGGTATTTGATTACTTCTAAGAGATCTTTTAGCTCAACTAGTGTTTCCTTGATCTGTTCTTTATATTCATCATCTTTAGACCTTTTTTCGGTTTTTTTCGATGTAGTCTTAATCTCCTTTATTTCGTTTTTTTCGCTCACTGTATTCCTCTCTCGTTAGGACAGAACCGGTTCATGTCGTTATGCTTTATTACCTTTTTGCAGTAAATGGGTAATTAACCTTTTTTCCTTTAAGAGATATAAGATTGATTTAAAGGATAACGAGAGGAGTAGCAAAGATCTCGATTCAACCATAAAATGTATCTTCTTTATCGCGATTTATTTTAGTAATAAATTTTATAGTTGAAAACAATTCTATTGCTGTTTTCATGTGAATTTAAATACATCCTCTTTTAATTGGTTGAGATGATGAAAGTATATATCGAAGATGAAGGAGAGATCGAAATCCCTAAAGGAAGTCAAGTCTCTGATGTGATCGAAAAACTCGACCATCACATAGATTCAGTCATAGTTCTTTCCGACGGAGAACCGATAACTTTAGATGATCAATTGGAAGAAAATATGGAGCTCAAGGTTCTTCCTGTTGTTTCTGGTGGATAGGTTCGCGTTTTGGAAGTTTTATGACATTTATTATATTGTTATAAAATTCCGGCATTATCTCGAAAACTATCAGTAGAAGAACTATCAATACGATCATAGAACCAGTTTTTGCTATCTCATTGTGGGCCATATCGAAAGAAACTATGTTTTCATATGTCAAATAGATGATCATCACATTTCTAGCTACATTGGCCACATATACCGTCGGTAAAACGATCAAAAGGCTTATGAGCTTTGGTTTCAACTTCGCTTTCGTAGACGTTATCAGACCAGTAGCTGCAGCCATCACCTGAAGACCGGTACAGGCTAAGATGATAGCGATGCCGCTTCCCTCAACTGGGATAACGATAGATTCAGACCCCATCCGATAAAGAAGTGGATTTCCGCCATAAAAAGTAGGACCAACAGTAAATTCATACCCCATTAGATTTGTGAAGAAGACAGTGTGTACAGTAACGATCCTTACCAAAAAAGCCGTTAGAAGAGGTATTCTCTGAACTCCAAAATAAATCAGAGAGGCGATGGAAATTCCACCTGCGAGAAAACGCATCACCTCTGGATCTTCATGCCATTTTTTAGATAAATATTCATGGTATCCGAAATAAGCAAAAATAGGCAGAGCTATGAGAGTTAAACTTGCGTTGAAATAATCATTAATTCCTAAGTAATAAGGGACCTCTCCAATCCAAAAAATACCGAATAGTACATATCCATATGTTCTCAGGAGGTGTTTCTTATATTCAACTAAGTATCCTACGAACAAAAGGATAATACCAAGCCAAAGTATTATTTCAAACACAAAATCCAATATGATCGCCTCTTGATTTCATTAACGTGTTATAATTAGTTAAAACCTTGATAAAAGCATTTTGGTCAAAAAGAAATAGAGTATATGGAAAGGCATAAATACCTCTTGCTATTAAGAATTTCAACGAGCAACTGACGGCCACAGCGGTGGGGAAACACCTGGTCTCATTCCGAACCCAGAA
>Ga0207421_10001125_pt1 | contig 34772 bp, 27 predicted proteins | sample SodLakKL_010_SED_4_FD_187542 | JGI IMG/M metagenome (GOLD analysis project Ga0207421, IMG submission 187542) | Alkaline sediment microbial communities from Lake Tanatar, Kulunda Steppe, Russia - 8KL_010_SED (SPAdes) (version 2) | ecosystem: Environmental > Aquatic > Non-marine Saline and...
GCAGTTATCCCTGGCGTCTCCACAAAGGGTAACTATCAGGTCAGCATCATTAATTAGTTCCTGGCTAAGTGCATCGGAGCTCTGGCGGGATATATCTATTCCTGCTTCCCGCATAACTTCTATCGCCAGGGGGTTTATTCCGGAAGGAGATAGCCCGGCACTATATACATCCAATTTGTTTTTTCCAAGATGACGGGCAAACCCTTCCGCTATTTGGCTGCGGCAGGAATTCCCTGTGCACAGGAAAACTACTAATTTCCTGTTTGTTTTAACTTTACTATTGTTATTTTTCTTCATTAGTATCGCTCCTTATCTGGTGGTTATTTTAAATTAGCAGCAGATAAAATTATGGAAACCCGGGTTCCCTTGCCTTCCTCGCTTTCCAGCTCCAGCTCACCCTGGTGAAGTTCAACCACGTGTTTTACTATAGCAAGCCCTAAACCCGTACCGCCCTTTTTCCTGGAGCGGTCACGATCAACCCGGTAAAAACGCTCAAATACCCTGGTTTGAGCCTCCCGGGGGATGCCTATACCAGAGTCGGCCACGTATACATGAACCTTATTCTCTTTTCCAGGGGAGGATTTTTCCTCCTCTGCGCCAATTTTAATTTCGCCTCCGGCAGGAGTGTATTTTATGGCATTATCAACAATATTAAAGAGGGCCTGGAAAAGTAAATTATAGTCAGCTTTAACGGCGGGAAGAGCAGATGATATTTCATTAACTACCTGAAAATCTTTCAAGTGATCCTCCAGATGATGCAGCAGATTGCCTGCCAGAGAAGAAATATCCACCGGCTCAAAGTTTAACTTGACTTTGCCGCTTTCCAGCTGAGAAAGCCTCATGATATCCTCAATGAGGGTTTGAAGCTGGGTGGATTCTCTGAAGATGATTTCGGAGAAATGGCGGACTGTTTCCGGATCGGTATCGGCTTCCTTTTTTAGTGTTTCTGCAAAGCCCCGTATTGAAGTAAGGGGGGTTTTTAGTTCGTGGGTTACGTTAGCGGCAAAATCAGAACGCACTTTTTCTAATCTTTTTAACTCCGTGATATCGTGAAATACTGCCAGTACACCGGATTTGTTTTCTTTTTGAATGTTAATAGGGATCAGGCTTACCTGCAGGTATAGTTTTTGGGGGTAGCTGGTTTCTAATTCCAGATGAGACAGGTTTTTATCACGGCTGACTTTTGTAATATAGCTGTGCAGTTCCAGGTTGCGTATAATTTCCAGGTCGTAATGCTGCAGTAACTGCCCGGAGGTTATGCCGAAAAGTTTTTCTGCAGCGGGATTTGCCATAACGGCCCGGTTTTCTTCGTCAAATACAATAATGCCATCAACCATACTGTTCAGGATAGTTTCCAGCTGTTCCTTATGCAAGGAAATTTCATGCCATTGTTCCTCCAGAGAGCTGGCCATGCGGTTAATAGAGCTGGCCAGGGAGCCGGTTTCGTCGTTGCTGTCTAAGTTTATTCGGCTTTCCAGGTTTCCGCGGGAAATACGGTCTGCCATCTGCGCCATCCTTCTTAAAGGCACGGTGAGGGTGGTGGCCAGACGGTGCCCCAGCATTGAGGCAATAACCAGGGCAGCCAGTGCTACCCCTATCAGCGCCCAACGAATTTGTACCAGGGTATGTTCCAGAGAGGATAGGGGCAGGGCCAGGCGTAAAAAACCCAGTAATTCTCCTTCTTCTTCTACGGGAACGGCCACATAGAACATATCAGTATTTAAGGTATCCGAATGGCGAATAGTGTGTCCTGTCTGGTTGCGCGAGGCTCCTTGTATTTCAGGGCGCCCCAGGTGGTTTTCCATATCAGTGGTATCTGCCTCAGTGTCGCTCCAGACAGTGCCATCCGGTGAAATTATAGTAATACGGGCGTTAGTTTTTTCATTTAACTCACGGGTTGTGCCTTCCAGCTCTGATAAAGGGGGTTGTTCACCTGCACTCCGGGGAAACATGGGTTTTAAAAGTTCTCCTGTAATGTGTGCTTCTTGGCTCAACCTTTCTTTTAAGGTATCCAGGTATAAATCGCGAACGAACCACAGGAAAACAGCGCCCAGTATAAGAACTATTAGGAAAGAAACCAGAATGTATGAAGTGAGCAGTTTTCCTCTTATGCTTTTCATGATTCCTTACTCTCCGTGAACTTGTAACCCACTCCCCTGACTGTTAACAGATAGCGGGGTCGTTTTGGATCATCTTCCATCTTTTGTCTCAGGTGCCTTACATGAACATCTACTGTGCGGGTATCTGCAGGAAAGTCGTACCCCCAGATACGGTTTAAGATTTCTTCCCTACGAAACACTCTCCCCGGCGAAGAGGCCAGCATTAATAATAACTCGAACTCTTTAGGGGATATTTCCAGAGTTCGGCCATCTTTTAAAGCCAAGTACCTGCTTTCATCCAGGTACAGCCCTTGTAAGTCTACTACCTTTTGGTCATGAGCGTTATCCGGTTGGGCGGAGACCCTTTGGTTGCGCAAGTTAGCCCTGATGCGGGCTAACAGCTCCCGGGGTGAAAAAGGTTTGGTAACGTAATCATTAGCCCCCATTTCCAGCCCCAAAACTTTATCAACTTCTTCATCTTTGACTGTAAGCATTATTACAGGAAGATTTGCAGTTTTAGGATTGCTACGCAGACGGCGGCATATTTCCAGGCCGTCTGGCTCGGGAATCATCCAGTCAAGTAGAACCAGGTCTATTTTATGGCTAAAGATTTTTTGTAAAGCTTCTTCGCCGGAGGCAGCTGTCTCAAAAGCATAACCTTCTTTTTTCAGGTTGTAAGAAATAAGCTCGCGGATAGACTCCTCGTCATCCACTATAAGGATTTTAGCCATGATATACCCCACTTCTTTCTATTAAAAAAACTGGCCATAAAAGATATTTAAAGCTTTCCTAAAAGAATTTATATCCTTATTGTATTTTAAAACTGCCAGTAAAACAATCAGTCATTAATTTCTACTCGTTTACCGCTAACCAGGTAAATGACTCTTTCACCGATATTAGTGGCGTGATCAGCGATCCTTTCCAAAGACCGGCAGACAAAAAGAAGCTGAGTGGCCTGATTTATGGTACGCGGGTTTTCCATCATTAGCAACAGCAGCTCTCGGAAAACCTGCTTGTGCAGTTGATCTACTTCGTCGTCAGTCTTGCCCAGCCGGTAAGCCTGCTCTTCATCTTCTTTGATATAAGAATCCAGGGCATGGTAGACCATTTCCTGGGTGAGCTTAGCCATGCGGGGTATATCTATGAGGGGTTTAATAAACTCTTCCTCGCCTATTCTTTTAACCACCTTGGCTATATCTTCAGCATAGTCAGCCATCCTTTCCAGGTCAGTGATAATCTTCAGGGCTGCCCCGATCTTGCGCAGGTCTTTGGCCATCGGCTGCTGGGTAGCTAAAAGGGTCATGCAGGTTTCTTCTATTTCTAACTCCATTTGGTCAATAGTTTGTTCAGTGTCCAGGACTTTCTCCATTATCTCCAGGTCTTGTTTGGACAGGGCTTCAATGGCCCTGGTAATATTTTTTTCTACCATGCTGCCCATTTTTAAGATTTCCTGTTGAAGCGCCTCTAGCGATTTGGTGAATTCATGTCTTTGTTTCACAGGCAATTCTCCTTTCTTTTTCAATATTAATTAACCAAAACGTCCGGTAATATAGTCTTCGGTACGTTGGTCTTTTGGGTTGGTAAAGATAGTTTCCGTATTTCCGTATTCTACCAGTTCACCGTTTAGCAGGAACATGGTACGGTCGGATACCCTGGCAGCTTGCTGCATGTTGTGGGTCACAATAAGAATATGGTAATCTTCTTTTAATTGGCGGATGAGGCCTTCAATACGGTGGGTAGCGGCTGGATCCAGGGCGGAAGTGGGTTCGTCCATGAGTATTACTTCCGGTTGGTTGGCCAGGGCCCGGGCGATGCACAGTCTCTGCTGCTGTCCTCCAGATAAGCTCATGGCGGACTGGTTCAGGCGATCTTTTACTTCTTCCCACAGGGCTGCCTGTATAAGGCTTTCTTCTACTATTTCCTCCAGGCGGCTACGGGATTTGACGCCGTGGATTCTAGGGCCGTAGGCCACGTTGTCGTAGATGGACTTGGGAAAGGGGTTGGGTTTTTGAAAGACCATCCCGATGGAGGTTCTCAAGTTCACCAGGTTAATATGGCCATTTATAATGTCTTGACCGTAAAACCAAACTTCCCCTTTTACCTGGGCGGAAGGAACCAGGTCAATCAGCCGGTTTATAACTTTTAAAAAGGTGGACTTGCCGCACCCCGAAGGGCCAATTACCGCGGTAACTTTTTGTGTTTTAATATCTACAGATACATTGAACAAGGCCTGATTTTTTCCATACCACAAATTTAGATTCTTTATGTTGAGTACATGAGCGTGGTCAGTCATGGGTCAGGTATACCTCCTATCTCATCATTTTGTAATCATGCTTTTAATAGCTTGTATTTAAATATTTGCTTTTTTACGGGCCCGGTAGCGCCACAGGATAGCTGCCAGGTTCAAGACCATGACCATGGCCATTAATACTAAAGCAGTTCCGTAAGCAATGGACCTTGCTTCCTCCACCTGGATGTGCTGTGTGGACAAAATGTAAAGATGGTAAGGCAGTGCCATAAAGCGGTCACTTAGAGATCCCGGCAAATGAGGGAGGAAAAATGCAGCACCGGTGAGAATTAAAGGGGCGGTTTCCCCTGCGGCCCGGGCCAGCGCCAGGATGGAACCAGTAGCCATGCCGGGCACGGCGTTGGGAAGGACCAGGTTTTTAATGGTCTGCCATTTGGTACCCCCCAGGGCCAGCCCTCCTTCCCTTATACTCTCGGGAACTGCCTTTAGCGCTTCTTCGGAGGCAGTGATTATCCAGGGCAGGCTCATAATAGCCAGGGTCAGGGCGGACGTTATAAGGGAGGTCCCCAGTTTTAAGGTAGCGGCAAAAAGCCCCAGCCCGAACAATCCGTATACTATAGAGGGGACTCCGGAGAGGTTGCGAATACTCAGGCGGATCATACGTATGATTAACCCCTGGCGAGCGTATTCGTTTAAGTAAACAGCAGCACCCATCCCCACAGGAACGGATATAAGCACAGTGAGAGAAGAAACGTAAAAGGTGCCCACTATGGCCGGAAAAATTCCACCGGCGGTCATGCCCTGTTTTGGAGACTGTGTAAGGAATTCCCACGAAATGACTCCCAACCCCAGTTCGGCTATGTTATAAAGCAGGACCAGAAGAGTTGCTCCGGTAAGAGACATGAAAAGAGCAGAGAGGGTAAACCATAACTGCTGTTCCCGGTTTTTGGTTTTATTCACCCTGTTTCACCTCCTGGAAGCGGTGCAGCATAATGTCAGCTACCAGGTTAACTGCAAAAGTCATGACAAAAAGAATTATTCCTAAAACGAACAAGGAGTGATAATGTAGGCTTCCCCAGGCCACATCGGAACCTTCGATGGCTATGTTGGCGGTAAGGGTGCGCATGGAACGCAGCAGGGTGGGTATAGGGATATTCATTATATGGGTAATAGGCATGCTCAGGGCGTTACCTACTGCCATAAGCACGGCCATGGTCTCACCTACTGCCCTGCCGAACCCCAGCATAATTCCGGCAATGATCCCCGAACGTGCGGCAGGGAGGCTGACATAGCGCACTGTTTCCCACTGGGAGGCTCCTAATGCATAGGAGGCCTCCCTGTATTCCCCGGGCACCCCGTTAAGAGAATCCTCGGAAATGCTTATAATAGTTGGCAGAACCATTATGCCCAAAATTACAGCGCCGGTAAGCCCTAGGAGCCCGGAAGATAAACCGAAAAGCTGTGCTATGAACGGGCCCAGCACCACCAGGGCAAAAAAGCCCAGTACCACAGAAGGAAAGATGGCCAGGATTTCCACCAGGGGTTTCAAGAGTTCTTTTAAGCGAGAGGGAGCCACTTCGCCTATAAAAATGGCGGAAAACACCCCCCAGGGTACCGCCAACACCAAAGCTCCCACCGTGATAAAAATGGAAGAGAGGATAAAGGGCAGGGCACCGTAGCCAGCTTCAATAGGAGAGCCTGGGTTCCAGCGGGTGCCGGTCAAGAATTCTAACATCCCTACTTCCTGTAACGCAGGCCACGCTTTGCTTGCCAGGAACCACATAATTACTATCAGTAAAATGATTACCAGCATGCCGCAAATAAAAAAGAATTTTTCCACCAGGAAATCGTAGAAGTTATTTTTGCGGCTTTTTTCGGTCAGCCAAAATTGTATGGCCCTGGATTTGTTCTTTTGAGGGGTTTTTTTGGACAACAACCTGGTTTCTGGTTGAGACAAGGTTATCACCTCTTTTTGTTTGGTAACAGGCCCATGCTGCTTGAGACAAAACTTTCCAGGCAGCATGGATAAATCTAACAGAGCACAGCATCATGACATGTCTATAGTTTTCAGGAAATTTCCTTTAAACGGCTTGTCTTTCCCGGTCATGTATTAACAGTCAGGAGTTTTAGTTTACTCCAGCTTTCTGGAAAGTTCCCTGGTTGATCTCCTCCTGCTCAGGGGTGATCTGGTAGAAACCGGCTCTCTCTAATACTTTTTGACCTTCGTCGCTCAGGACCCAATTTAAGTACTCCAGCAGCTCTCCTTCAGGTGCACCGTTGGTGTAGAAGTATAGAGGGCGGGCCAAGGGATACTCTCCGGTGTTGACGTTTTCTGCATCCAGAGGTGTCACGTAAGTGCCGCCTTTTTCCGGAGATAATTCCAGGGCCTTGATACCGTTGCGCACATAGCCTACTCCTACATAGCCTATACCGTTTTTGTCTCCCTCTACGCTGTCGGCGATGGCGGAAGTGCCCGGCATAAAATAGGCCTCTTCGTAGAAATCTTCTCCGTCCATAACTGCTTCATTAAAGAAAACGTAGGTTCCAGAACTGGATTGGCGGGAATACAAGGATATTTTACCGCCGTTTTCCCAGCCAAATTCGCTCCAATCCCTGACCTCACCGGTAAAAATTTGTTTTAGCTCAGGAAGGGAGAGCTCCTCGAGGGGATTATCACCATGGACTGCCACAGCAATGCCGTCTTGACCCACTATGAACTCGTATACTTCCACGCCCCCGCTTTGAGCATTTTCGATTTCTTCTTTGGTCATGGCCCGGGAGCTTTGAGCAATATCTACGTCATCATTAATAATGGCGGCAATACCTGTGCCGGAACCTCCACCGGAAACGGAAATAGTTGCTTCCGTGTTTACTTCATCCATGTAGTATTCGGCAAGGTCCTGTCCCATGTTTACCATGGTGTCAGAACCCTGGGTTTCGATATAACCTCTTTCTCCGCCACCTCCGCAACCCGATAGAAGCGTGAATATGGACAAAAAAGCTGCTACAAAAAATACCCCTGTTCCCATTGTTTTTCCCATTTAAAAAGGCCTCCTTGTATCAATGTTTGACTTAATTGTAGTATTTCATTGTTAAACTATGGCTTAGTTAAAGTTAAGATAATGTTAAAATTTAGTTAAGATAGCGTTAAAAAAAGATCTAAAATAATAAAAGTACTACCTCTCAGTTTGGAACGTATAATGGTATTGATTTTGGGTAACAGGGGGGGGACTCAATGAATAAAACATATATTGCCAGCAACAACGGAAACAAGAAGCGACACAAGGGGTCAGGTCTTGAAATATCATATTTCGACACAAGGGGTCAGGTCTTGAAATATCATATTTTATTTTTGCCCCTCTTTTTGAATTACTTTGCTAACTGTCGTGTAATGAATACCCGGGAAATCCGAGATCTCTTTTAGGGTGTATCCATATTTAACGTGCGCGTCATAAATCTTTTCATTTCTATCCACGGTTGGGTAGCGAAGGCAGTAATATTTCATTACCGGGTGATGAAAAAAAAGGCGCAGGTATAAATATAATTTTCTTTATAAGTAGTGTTCCTTTGGTAGATAGTAAATAAAAAAATTGCAAAGGTTGAATATTATTGGGTTCAATTCCAAATCAGGTGACAATTTTATTAGCACCTTGAAACTGATACTTGCATATAAACAAAGCAGTATTTACAATATAAATATACATCCCTAAAAGGAGTGAATGAAGTAGTGGTTTCAAAAGTTAAGAAAGTCACCTTTTCCCTGCCGGTAGAGATTATTGAAAAATACCGGGAATATGCGGATAAAAATTATGTACCCTCGGTAAACGCTGCTGTAAAAGAAGCGTTAGAGGATTATGCTCGAAAAATAGAAAAAGAGAAACTTTATCAGACAATGTCTGAGGCTGCGGTAGATCCCATGTTTGTAAAAGACCTGGAGGAGAGTATGGAAGCCTTTGAAGTTTCTGATAATGAGGAAGACGGATGGGAAAGCGAATGGTAAGTTACCAGTGGAGTATATTTTGGACCAACTTAAATCCTCCCAAGGGCTCGGAGCAGGCAGGACATCGCCCTGTGCTGGTTATTTCAGTGGAGGAAGTTAACAGGGCCCTGCCAGTAGTTACAGTGGTTTCTCTTTCTTCATTCAGAAAGGGCCGGAAGATTTATCCTACGGAAGTATTTTTGAGCGCATCCGCAACCGGATTAAACAGGGATTCTATAGCTATGGTTCATCAGGTGAGGGCTATTTCTAAAGAAAGGCTGGAGGATAAGTGTGGCTACATTGAGGACGAAGAGTTAAAAGAGAAAATAAGGGTGGCATTAAGAGTATATTTTGACCTGTAGAAATTGCAAGAGCATCAAGCCTTTAGTCATCAGGGGTCCAATTGATCTGCTGGCATCCAGAGCTGAAATTATTAAATAATTACGCTGGATAATTTTTTTGAAAAGCAGTTCAGGAATACACGGGGTCAGGTCTTGAAATATTATATTTTATTTTTACCCATTTTTTGAATTACTTTGTTGACTGTCGTGTAATGAATACCCGGAAAATCCTAGATCTCTTTCAGGGTGTATCCATATTTAACGTGCGCGTCATAAATCTTTTCATTTTCTAATACCTTTTGTTTGATTATCGGCTTCAGCAAAGATCTCTTCAAGGCGCGGTCGGGTAGCGAAACGTTGATACTGTGGTATTTCTTTTATACTCTCTTTTCCCTGAAGCAAATCCGTAAACTGTTCTACAAACTCCTTGCTACCCAGTAATACTTGTTCGTCCAAATTATCCCAGGGGGATTCTCTGATCATAGCGCCGCGGGCAAATTTTCGGTATTCCTTTTGAGTATTTTGCATTTAAAACTGCGGTAGGCCGTTTTCTATTTCTTTTATGAGCCACATATCTTCTTGCCAGTTTACATTCAGGTCAGCGGGCACTTCCACGTAAATTAACCGGTCGGCTTTTTTTCTAAAATGATCGTGTTCTGTGTCGTGAACTCCTTTACCCGTAATCTGGGGTAAAGGAAAATCCTGGACGTAATGCAGCATTTTAATTCTATCGCATTCGATAAACATTTGATGCTCAGAGATTTCTACTTTCAAAGTTTCGTTTAAGTGAGGAGCCTCCGACAGCACATAAAATTTTATGGTTTTGGTGAGTTTTTTGTTTTTTTAAATTAAAGCAGGTGGCGTGCCGTGTTGGGTGGGTTTGTCGAATACAGTAAGAGGGCAGTGAGCAGCCAGTCCAAAAACTGAATTAAAAATACTCTTCATGCCCCTGGAGAGCTTGCTGTAGCTGCGGTGCAGGGGGATATTAAAATACTCTAACATTCCGAAAGCCAGGGAATGATCCCAGCCGGGATAAATATCACCGGCGGCGTTAAAGATGTCTTTCAGGGAAAGCAAATCAAGTAGAGGTGTGACACAGTTAGTTTGTTGCTATTAGTCTGTTGCCAATGGTAAAATGTTACTAATGGTAAAATATATAAGGAGGGGAGATTATTGAAGAGGGGTATTAAATCATGGATGTATCTGCTGGTTTTGCTTTTCTTGGTGACCCCCACGGTTGTATTGGGCTGTGGTGAACTGGAGGAAGAAGTGGAGAAAAAAGAAGTTGAGGATCCGGGGGAAGTAGCCCAAGAAGAAGCAGCTGCCCCGGAGGGTGCCTCAGGCTCCACCATGTTTGCGGAGTTCAGGGACCGCTCCACGGACGTCGAGCCTTCGGTAGAACCATATCAGATAGACCTGGAACTGGAAAACGTAATAAATAAAGATATGTTCAATTTTTCTGATGAAGCCAGGGAACAGCTGGTAGATAAAGGTTTCGTAGTGGTGCCGGCGCAACAAAAAGAGTTCTACAACCTGTACGAACGGAATTATTACCTCAAGCAACCCACCTTCATAACTACCGATTCCATGTTACACAACTACCATCTATTCTTTAACCGCCTTCTGGAGGTTACGGAAAGAAACGAGCTACTTCCCGCTTTAGAAGAGTTAACCGGATCCATGCTGGTTGTATCAACTGAACAGTACCAACGGCTGCAGGGCACAGAGTGGGAGAGTGCAGCCTTAAGGAACGCAGGTTATTTTGCCGTGGCTGCCGAACTGCTAAATTTAGATGCGGGCAAAGCTGTTCCCGAAGAAGTAGAAAACCTGGTGGAACAGGAGCTGGATCTTATTGAAGCCAGGGAAGGTATGTACGCTTCACCTCTTATGAATATGGGCGAGCTTTATGATCCACCGGAAGAGCTGCTCGAGGACTACGCCCAGTACACCCCCCGGGGACACTATGCCGGAGAAAGCGACCTCAAGAAATACTTTCAGGCCATGATGTGGTACGGCAGATTAACTTTTCGCACCCTGTGTGAAGACGAAACCAGGTCCGCGGTGTTGCAAACGCTGGCCCTGGGAGAAAGAGATGCCCTGGGGGAAAGAGATAATGAAAGTTTGTGGGAGGACATATACGCCACCACCGGTTTTTTTGTAGGCCAAAGTGACGATATAAGCTGCATTGAATACGCTGAGCTTATCAATGAGATTTACGGTGATGAAGTAACCCTGGAAAACCTGGTAGAAGAAAAAGAAAAATTCCAGGAGTTTATTTCCCGCGCCCGTGACCTGGATCCTCCGGGCATCCAATCCATCCCTGTATACGACGAAGAGCTAAACCCGGATCGGGACGAAATAACCCAGGGGTATCGTTTTATGGGGCAGCGCTTTGTCCTGGATGCCTATATATTCCAGAAACTGATTTATCGCGAGTTAGGAGAAACCGAGAAGGGAGCCAGGAGAATGCTACCTAAAGGGCTTGATGTGCCTGCTGCCATGGGCTCTGAGGAAGCATACCGCATCCTGGAGGAAAAAGGTGAGACTGAATTTCAGGGCTACCGGGAAAACATGGATGAACTGCAAGACTTCGTGGAAGAAATAGATCGAGATACCTGGACCGGGAACCTGAACTGGGGCTGGCTGTACACCCTAAAAGCACTTACCGATGAAAGAGGTGAAGGTTATCCCGTATTCATGCAGAACCGGGCCTGGGAAAAGAAGGAGCTGAACACTTTCCTGGGCAGCTATACCGAGCTTAAACACGACACCATCCTTTATTCCAAGCAGATTTATTCGCAGATGGGAGGCGTTATCGAAGAAGATGACCGGGGTTATGTGGAGCCCGCCCCGGAAGTTTACGGGCGGTTGGCTTCCCTGGCGGAAATGATGCGGGAAGGCCTGGATGAGCGTGGTCTTATTAGCGAACGGGACCGGGATAACCTGAAAAAGCTGGAGCAGCTTTCAGTTTACTTAAAGGAAATCTCGGAAAAACAGCTAACCGGCGAAGAGCTTACGGAAGAAGAACACGACCTGATCCGTTCTTACGGGGGCCATCTGGAACATTTCTGGCTGGAAGCCATGAGGGACGAAGAAGACGTGGATGGCCGGGGGAGCATGGAAGACAGCCCTGCTGCGGTTACTACCGATGTAGCTACTAATCCCGAGGGAGAAGAAGTGCTCCAGATAGGTACAGGAGACATTTATCATATTTACGCGGTTGTACCGGTTGAGGATACCTTGAGGATAGCCAAGGGAGGGGTTTATTCGCATTACGAATTTCCCTACCCCATGCAGGAACGCCTTACCAACGATGAGTGGCACCAGATGCTGAGGCAAGACGAGGTTCCCCCCATGTGCGAATGGAAAAAGGAGTTTATAGTAGATGAGTAAGTGCAAAAAGCTTGTAATTGCAGGAATCTTTGTTTCTGTGCTGCTTGTTGCGGGAGTGTGGGCGGGGTTTCAGGCAAACCTTGATTTCTTGAGTCTGGCGGAAGCACTTAACGCCGGCAGTAAAGAAAACAGCAAAACCGTCACCCTCCCGCAGGGCGGGTCTCAAGACAGTAAATACTTCGATTTAAACCGGGATGGTGAAAAGGAAAGATTGGTTCTAAGCGAGGGGAACCTGCAAGTGTTCGCCGACAAACGGGTCATATGGTCGACGCCGGAAGAATGGTGGGTGGACTTTTATTTCCCTGGAGATGCAACCAACGATGGTTTTCCGGAGCTTAACCTGGTGGTTTGGAGGAGGGGAAGTTACGGATCGGTTAAACCTTTCTGGGTGGAAGAAGATGATAGCTTTAAATGCCACTTGTTTCTTTTCCGGCTGGAAGAAGACCATGAAATGCGACCTGTCTGGCAGTCTTCCAGTCTCCCATACCCGGTTTACGAGGTGGAACTTAAAGATGTAAGTGGAGATGAAGAAAACAAGCTTCTGGTAATTGGAGGTTGCTACCGGGAACCCCACTTACGTCAATCCTTTACCTATAAATGGGATGAATTTGGGTTCACCAGGGTGGATTAGTCTTATTTCAGAGGAAGCATGACGCCCTCTTTGCTCAACTGGGGCGCTGCAATAGCCGGCGGAAAGGGATTGTAGGAAAGAAAAGCAGCAACAGTGCCACCCCGGCGGACTGGAACTGCAGGGCAGAATATATAATAATATAATAATTCAAGACCTGACCCCTGATATCTTTTTTTGAAAAGCAGTTTCATCTTCCTCTACCTTATAAAGAACCGAGCAGTCAAAGGTAGTCTTTTTTTGGTAGACTTTGGCGTCTGGTTGAGGGGCCTCCGGTAATGGATCATATTGATGACAAAGTTCGGATCGAGGACGCCTGAAAACCAGCCTTGTTCCCGGATTGGCGTGTTTTATAAGGTTCTCCAGTATCTTTTTTTTGGGCTCAGATTGTAGCGCTACTATTGCCACATCAAACTCAAAAAAGATATGGTCGGTGCCATTTAAAGTTAGCGCCTTAACCCGGTTTTCCAGCTTCATGGACGATATACAATTTAACGCAGAATTGATGGATTCTTTATCACGGTCTATGGCCCATACCTTGGCACCAGTAAGGGTAGCAATCTGTAACGCTGTGTAAGGTATTCCACCACAACCTATATTAAGCACCCTGTCTCTTGAGGTAATATTTGCCAATGTAATCTCGTTTTGTATAACCTTGTAGTAACTGCGTGAATAGAAGGAGGTCAGCAGTGAACCTGGGCCTATCTTTTTTTCCAAAAAAGCAACAAAGGAGGGTATTATGCTCATTTTACAGCTCCCCTTTCTTTTCTTTAAACTAAGACATGGTTTCATTTTGATCAAGTTCAGGTGCTTTCAGGTCAGGCACTGGTTTTTTATAAAGCCTGCTCCGTGATTTAGTTATTAAACAATCTTTGTAATTTGCCGCATCTTGAAGCGTTTTCTTTTTGACCATAACACTTTCTGCGCCTAACCAAAAAACATGTTTCTCCTTATGATAAGCTGCAAAGGCTTTTGCTGTCGGTGGTATCGAAGTAAAACGGGAAGAAAGCCACTTCGGAACATTACGGTAAATAAGCACTCCGCCTTCTTTTAAGGACAGGAAAGCATGGTTTACCACTTTTGCTTTGGAGGACACATTTAACGATACCCAAACGGCATCGTATTCCGAACATTCTACATTACTACCGTCAGCACATACTATGGTTATGACATCCTCCATTTTTCTTTTTCTAACTAAGCTTTGAGCTTTTTGTGCAGCTTCCTCATGGTAATCCAGGGCTGTTACGTTTAAACCACATTTAGCCAGAAAAATTGCTGTATAGGGGCTGGGCCCGCATCCAATTTGTAACACAGAATCCCCTGGCGCCAGGTTAGCCATATCTACTTCCCTTTTAAGCTTTTTTTCATAGAACAGTCGGAAATAAATATGGAAAGCAGGTTCCCACCGGTTGGTCAGGTTCTCTATTTTTTGTGTGGTGCTGAAAAAGGGAGAAGCCGCCCGGGATGGTACCGGATCAGGTTTAGTCAGGGTCAGAATAGCTGCTGCAACTGCAGAGACCAGCAGCGGGAACCAGTATGTTACCAGCCTGGAAAGCAGGGTTACGGCGAGTCCCTCTGTCGGTTCAAAACCAACCAGAACAAACATAAAAACCATACCGCCCTCAAATATACCCAGTCCTCCGGGCAGGATAGGTAGCAGCCCTATTAGATATGCCGTAAAAGTTATTATAGCTACGGTAACAACATCAATGTTAATTTCCAGCATGTGTGTTACCAGATATACTTTAGCGGGGTACAGGAGCCAGATTAATGAAGATATAATCAGCAAAAGAACTTTATCTTTCCCGGTTGCCACATTGCGAGAATATTTGGATGCTTTTTGCACAAAATTTGCTATAGTTTCATAAATATTTCTGGCAATCAAACAAGCACGATGGAATAAATAATTACTTTCTTCCTTGTGGCAAGAAATAGTGTTGCCATGGCTGCCAATATTTGTGCTGCCCTTGGATTTGCCGCTGCGGTGATGTATCCACGCAATTAGTAAAAAAAAGGCTACCAGAAACAAAAAAGCCAGAATAGTTATTGCCGGGAGTTGATAACGAAGAGAAGCAAAACCCAGGGAGAAACCTGTTAATATTATAAAGGGCATGAGGGAGAAGTATTTTATAGTTAGCATGATTCCAGCCAAATTTGAATAAGAGTTGCCGGTATGGCTCCGTAATAAATAAACTTTAGCTGCTTCTCCTCCCAGCTTTACCGATGGGGTGACGCTTTCAATATAGTTTCCTGCCATGTTGATGGCAAAAACCTTGCCGAACGATATTTTTTGATTGTTTTTATTGATCAGGTATTGCCACCGGTAAGCAATCAGGGCCAGGGTAAGTAACTGTAGAAAAAACAGTGTTCCCATAAAGAGAGGATTAGTTTTTCCCAGGGCGCTGGCGACCTCCTCCCATCCAAGATAGAAAACACCTGAAGTAACTATTATAATTGCTACAATCCAGGGCAAAGCATGTTTTATGATCATTTGATATCCCCCAAAAGATTAAGTAATTTAGTTAAAGAGAAGATGTTAGGGAAACCTAACTTAAAGCTCAAAAAATACTCCTCAATTAACCGGCAATTTGATTTGTTAGGTTGCACTAACAATATTACAATACTATTACTATGTCAAGAATTTTTTCAAGGAGTTATTAATGTTATTAATAAAAACAAAACGTTTTAAGAATAATTAGCGCATAAATATTGACAGTTTAATATAAATATTATAAAGTTATTTTTAAGATAATCAGGCGATGGAGCTCGCCTTAATTGCCCGAAGTGGCTAATGGCTCCTGTTTACTTTCGTAGCAATTACGAATGTAAACAGGAGCCATTATTGTATCCAGGTATTTATAAAAAGATTTTTGGGAGAAGTGAATAATGTATTTAATGCTGTTGGGATTGTTATTGATATTAATAACCGGTTTTATTTTTGGAGAACTGGCGGACAGACTTGGCTTACCCAAACTTATAGGGATGCTTTTATGCGGAATTATTATTGGACCTTATGTGTTGGACTTATTGCCGGAAGTGATGCTGGAATTATCTGATGAAATCCGCATGTTAGCTTTACTGGTAATTCTTTTTAAGGCCGGCCTGGGGCTGGATAAAAATAAAATACTTGCCCAGGGAAGTGTAGCAATAAGGCTTGGTTTTTTACCTGCAGTTATTGAAGCTTCTGTTGTGGCCGTGGCTACCCATTATATTTTTGGATGGGATTGGCTTACCAGCTGGCTTTTAGGCTGGATTATTTGTGCCGCTTCTCCAGCAGTAATTGTACCTTTAATGCTGCGCCTTAAAGCAGAAGGCTGGGGTGTTAAAAAAGGCATTCCTGATTTAATCCTGGCGGGGGGAACTGCCAGTGATGCTACTGCCATTACCATGTTCGGCATTTTTCTTGTGTGGGTGTCTGAAAACGGGGCGGGGAATATATGGTATCAGTTAACGGATATACCTCTTCAAATTTCTTTGGGAATAATATTTGGCCTGCTTGCGGGAGTTATCGCTGTATATATAATAATAAAAAGCAATCTTACCGGCCATGTTGTTCAAGATTTGATTGTAGCTTTAGGATTGGGGCTTTTTCTGGTAATTGGAGACGAATATGTACCTTATTCTTCTTTTTTAGCGGTTATGGTTATGGGATTTTATATACTGGAAAGATCCCCTGTTTCAGCGCGTAAAATCCGAAAAGAACTGGACAAAATCTGGATTGTAGGACAGATCTTTCTTTTTGTATTAATAGGTGCTGCAGTGAATATAGGTGTAATTTTTGATGCAGGGTTGCGTGGGTTGGCGATTATAGGTATTGGTCTTTTGGTAGGCCGATGGTTGGGAATATTTACTTCTACCTGGGGATCAGATATAACGATCCCCGAGAGAATGTTTATGGTAGTTGGGGATATGGCTAAAGCAACAGTACAGGCGGCTATAGGAGGCATTCCTCTGGCTATGGGCGTAACCCACGGAGAAGAAATTCTGGCTGTAGCGGTCTTATCTATACTGGTAACAGCACCCCTGGGTGCTTTTGGAACCATGTTTTTAGCACCCAGGATCCTGGAAAGGGGCAAGGTTGACCCTACAAAAGTAAATATCCAGGAGGATTTTATATTGCTGGTAGCATTCGATGGTTCACACGCATCATGGGCAGCTTTTTTGGAAGCCACCCGTGCTGCCCGGCAACTGGAAGCACAAATAATTTTGATGCACGTTATCAAAGAAGAACAGGAAAACACTCTTAGTAAAGACCAGTTGAAGAAGGTTGCTTCAGAGATAGCAAGCGATGTGGAGGTAAAAATAAAAATAAGAGAGGGAGTGCCCAGTAAACAAATATTGGAAGTAGCTGAAGAATATCAGGTAGATTATATATATTTAGGCAAGCATAACCATCCAGTTTATGAAAAAGTACTGGTGGGAGAAACATCGCAGAATGTAATTCAAAACGCCTTTGTTCCTGTTATACTAATTGAAAAAGAAAATGGTAAGAGTAATTCCCATAGCAGGCTTTCTATGGGAGCAGCAAGTATTAAGAAACAAGAGTAAAAGACCTCCCTGCCTTTAATTCATCTTTCACCAGGGGCTGATCGTTATACACACTTGATGCTGGCAAGGCAAGTAGTATTGCTCTGTTGGCGGGGTGTGTTGGCTCGGGCTCGTAGTTACAATATTATTTTATACCCGGGTTATTTTTATGCTTCCTTTATGTATTTGGGAAACGTTTTTTTCTTACCCATTTAAATTGTTACGTTTGATGAGTTAGTTCCTGCAGCTTTTTTAAACCCATCTCTGGTGTGCGGTTTTGGTGTTCAACCCACTCTTTTAGTTTTTCCATGGGCTTTCCGGCTCGAATTATTTCCCGGGAAAGTTTAATACCTTCTCTTACGTTTTTGGTTTTACCCACGAGATACAGTAACAGGGATGAGTTAAGGGAAACCACATCTTCCCTGGGCCCTTTTTCTTTTCCCTGTAAAAGTTTTAACATTTCTGTTGCCTCTATTTTTCTGCTACGATGCGGGGCGAGATCTTCTTTCCCGGCCCGGGAAAGCCCTACTTCTTCCGGGTTAAAAGAAAAGCTTCTGAGGCAGCCGCTTTCCTGTAATTCTGTTATGTGAGTTTTGCCCAGGGTAGAAGCTTCATCTATTCCGTTTTTTCCGTCTTCGGTTAAACCATGCACTACCAGCGCTTTTGTATAACCTATTTCCCTCATGGTCAGGGCAGTAGTATGCAGCATCTTTAGGGAATGCACACCCCTGACAGCGTAAGCGGGCATGGAGGGATTGGCCAGTGAGGCTGCCAGGTTTAAGATTGTTCCAAAAGATATTTGAGACAGGATTCTCCCCAATGAACAGGGATGGATTTGGGAGTTCATACCGTTATAAATTCCTATTCCAATCTTTTCAATGCTACGGTTAACCAGTTCTATTTCGCATTCCACGTCTATTCCCAGCTCTTCAAGTAAATCAACGGTTCCGCATAACGAAGTAATAGCACGGGCGCCATGCCTGGCCATGGGGACTCCGGCTGCTGCGGCTACAAGCGAGGCGGCAGTGCTTATATTAAAAGTTTCAACCGCATCCATTCCGGTACCACAGTTATCTACCAGGGGTTTGCTAACTACAAGATGGGCTTTTGCTGTATCCAGCTGGTAAATGGCTTCCCAGATACCGGCTGTTTCGCCGGGTGTTTCTCCTTTGGCTCTAAGGGCGGCAAGAAAGGCGCCCTGGTGCATGTCGGATTGTCGGTTTTGCAGTACCTGTTCCATGGCCTTTCTTGCAACAGGACGTCCTATGTTTTCCCTGTTAATTACCCGGGTAATAAGTTCCCCGAATTCTTTTTCACTTGTTATCTCCATTGTTAATTCTCCTTTCCTGTTAATCCTGTCAATACTGTCAATAACTAATAACTGTCAATACTGTCAATAACTAATATAATGTGTTTCAATTACAAAATTGCCAGCATGCACATAATTGTTTATTGCCGCCATATTTTAAGGCGGTGTTTTCATTTACCTATTGGTGGCGTTATTCCAGGATCAGCCGGGGACACTACTATGGAAAGCTCTTCCCTGGAGGCGGCAAGTGAGATTCCTGTTTCTACTTCTGAAAGCCCCAGAGTTCTGGTAATCAAATTGTTAACATTTATTTCACTGGAAGCCATAATCTTAAGCGCCTCCCGGCTGTGCTGCAGCGAGCACCCGTAACTTCCTGTTACCTGCAGTTCTTTGTAATGAATCAGGTTTAATACTGATAAATTAACATTGCCGGTTACCAGCCCGCTGAAGTACCCAAATTTGCCTTTTTTAGATGTTGACTGTAGCCCAATTTCCATAGCCCTGTCTTCCGGGCAGCAGAGTATGGCAGTATCTATGCCTCTTTTGCCGGCAGCATCTTTTAAACGCTGCAAGATATTATTTTGTTCCGGATTGATGCAGAAGTCAAAAGGAAAGTGCTTTGCCAGGCGGGCTCTTTTTGTGTCCGGCTCCACCAGGATCACCTTTTCAGCTCCGCGATACCTGGCAAGTTTGGCGTTTAATATCCCGAACCTGCCTCCTCCCAGGATCAGCACATTTTCGCCTGTTCCAATTTCCAGGGCTTCCTGCATGTTTATACAGCAGGCCAGGGGTTCCACAAAAGAAGCTTCCGTGAATGAAAGTCCGGTGGGTATAATCTGTAGCGTACCGTTTGCCATGGCTTCAGCGGGAACCAGGACGTAATCCGCGAAGCCTCCGTCATAATTAAAGCCCATTATGGAGAGCTTATTGCACAGGTTGTCGTATCCACCATGGCAGTAAGCACACTTACCGCAGCTGATGCCCGGGTGGATCTGGACCCTGTCACCCGGTTTCACTTTTTCTACTCCACTCCCGGTTTCTGCTACTACGCCGGTTATTTCATGCCCCAGTATGCGAGGCAAAATTAAATCCCGTTGACCTGTCTTGTAGCACTTCATGTCGGTACGGCAGATTCCGCAGGCCTTTATTTTTACTAAAGCTTCTCCCTGCCCGCATTCCGGTGTTTTTACTTCTGTAAATGAAAGTTTGTTTTCTTTTTCCAAAATAACTGCTTGCATATAATCCACTCCAATTCAAAATTATTCAAAAAAAAGTCCACACTATTTCTAGCGTGGACTTTCCATCATCCATCCGCATCTAAACCGGCTGTTTACTTTAAGCGGTTCAAATTGCAATCCAGGCAGGTCTTCTGACTCGGGTTCATTGCCAGGTTAACGCCTTCCCCTTTAGACGGGTGGCAAAAATGTTAACCGGCTTACCTTTACAGCGGCGGGCCCGTTCAGGAATTTCACCTGATTCCCTATTCTCCCTTTCTCCCTTTATAGAGGGCACCTGGATTTAAAAAAAACTATTTTGCTTAACTTATCCATTTGTTATTTTAATAAAAAGCACCTGAAAAATCAACTAATAACTTCTCATTAACCAGGCATGGAAGGTGTTTACGTGCTAACCTGCATGCTTTTTAAGTCTTTTTTTCAAACTCATGTTTACCCGCACTATGGGAGCTTTTCTTTTCTTATCTCTCACCTTGATCTTGAGCAGTTAATCTTCAATCAGTTACTCTTCAATCAGTTAATCTTCAATCAGTTAATCTTCATTAAGGTAAAAGTTTAATTCCACCTCAATAAATCTTTTCATTTCTACATCTTCTTTTGTTTCAGGGATATATCCGGCGCTGTCAGCTTCTACGTCATACGTGCCCGGGGGCACTTGCATCTCATAGTTTCCCATATGGTCACAGGTAGTGGAAGCAACCTCTTCACCGTTATCATAAACAGTAATTTCAGCACCAGTCAGGTTTTCGGGGGGGTCACCGCCTGTTACCTTACCGGTGAGATTGTTTTCAATTTTTCCATTTTCTACATTAACTGTTTCAGAAGCAGCTTTTCCTTTCCATTCGGCGTAAATGGTGGTGGAGCCACTGTCTATCCCCATAACTTTACCGTCTTCATCTATCTCGACTATGTCGGTATCATCGCACTCCCACTGGGCTTTCCCGGTTACTTCTACCTGGGTGTCATTTTCATAAACCGCCTTAGTGGTAAACTGAAAGGTTTCTCCTGCCTCCAAGGTCTGCTCTCCTTCTGGTATAACCAGGTCCACCAGGTCTATTAAGGGGTTGTGGTCAACTTCTATTCCCATATCTTCCAGTTCTTTAATGTTTTGCACATCTTCCAGGCCTTCCCTTAGATCAAGGTCGTTGTATTCCATGTCTATATAAACGTCATCTCTCTGGTAATTTATATTTAACAGGGATGAAATATCGTTTACCTGGTTGCGGTCAATAAAGAGCATGCTTAATTCTGTAAGGCCGGTAAGTGGCGAAATATCGCTGATGGAATTACTGGATAAGTCCAGGTTATACAAATTTGTTAGCCCCGAAAGGGGAGAAACGTCTTCAATTTCGTTGCTGTTAATTCTTAATCTTCCTAAATTCTCAAGTTCCGATAGCGGTTCAAGGTTACTTATTTGGTTAAATTTCCATTCTTCTTCATCTGAATCGTAAATGCTGCCCAAATGCAGGTCAGTGAGACCCTTAAGGTATTGTATTCCTTCCAGAGATTCTATTCCCCGGCCCCGGGCGAATAATTGCTCCAGGTTTGCTACTTCGCTTTGATAGATAATGCCCGTCGGTTTATCTATGGCTTCCCTGACTGCTTCTTCCAGGTGGGGATCTTCAAATTTCACGACTGTATCCTCGGCGAACTTTGCTCTTACAGTGGTGGGTTCGTGCATGCTTATAAACTCTACAGGGGTGTTGGATTCTATACCCATCCAGTAATCGAATAAGTAGCCTTCATCGGGAACCGCTTCCAGTTTGATTTCAGTTCCTTTTTTAAACTCCCCAATATAATCCCTGTCGGTGATTTCCCATTGCTTATCTTTTTCTTCTACTTTAACTATAACCTTGCCTTCTCCGGGCGGCTCATCGGCTACCACCGATAACCCGAATTCATCTACTACTTCTACTTCCACGGAAGTTGTTTCACCGCCATATTCGGCTTCAATGGTAGCCGAGCCCATGGATTCAGTCTCCACCAGCCCTTCTTCTACGGAAGCAACCGCGGGGTTGGTAGAGCTCCACTGCGCCTTCCCGGTAACCTCCTTCACGTAATCTTGAGGAAATTCGGCCTGGGCCGTTAGCTGGACCGAACTTTCTTCCGCCAGTTCCTGGCTGCCTTGCGGTATTTCCATATTAAAATATGGCAGGTCCTTGCGCACTTCTACTTCGTAAACCTGGCCGAAGGCAAAAGCGTTGGCATATCCGGTAATACAACCTGCACTTTTTGCCTCCAATCCAACGTCAAAATAATACGTGCCTTCCGGCAGGTGTGTGGCTTCATATATTTTTGTGCTTTCTTCTATCCCTTCTTCCTCCGGGTCCAGGCTATGGTAAGTTTCATAAAAGTCATCTATTAAATCGATGGCATCAATGGCCGCACCAACACTGGGCGGTACTCCGGGGGTGAGATCGGCAACTATATCTATTGCTTTTTCGGCAGCAATATCCCAGCTCAGGCCGGGATCTATGGTGTGAGTGTGCCAGTTGTTTCTTATGTCCTGAACTGTTTCCTTTGTTCCAGAAAAGGAGCCATAACCAAAGTCTGAGGTTCCAGTATTGTGCCTTATCCTGGTAATAATCTCTACATCGGTTCCAATGGGTACATCGATTTTAACCTGCTGCCGGCCGTAGGATTTGACTGAGCCTACCCAGGCGTGAGTTTCTCCTCCCACAGCCCCCGATTTTTCGCAGGCATTAGATTCCCCTTCTATCCCATATCCTCCTGCGGAAAGGTCCACCACATTGTCATATGCTTGCAGGAAATAGTCGTCACATTCATCTTCATCTTTATAACCTGGGGCGTAATATGTTTTTACTACTTCGTTGCCTGCCAGGGAGGGTTCTTGAATCTCGTGCAAATCAATTTCTTCGCCGGAATCGTCTGTCATGGCTGCACTTTCTTTAACTTCACTTTCTTTAACTTCCAGGGGGTCCAGGGCATCATAAAGCTGGCTGGCCGCCTCCCGAAAAACTTGCAGGTTGGCTTCATCTTCCTCTGTAAAAAGTTCCCCGGTTTTTAAGACGTTTTCGATATCGGCTGCGGTACGGTGGTCCAGACTCTGCCGGGCGTTTTCTTTTGTTTTTTCCAGGTGTTGTTTTATGCCTTCAACCTGTTCTTCTCTCAAGGGAACGGTTTCCGCCCCGTTTTCTATACGGTCCAGCTGTTCTTTGCTAAATTTGAAATGATCATCTATTTTGCCTTCCAGGTTTACTTTTTCCGGGTCTACGAAAAACCGGAGTTCTTCTTTCTTTTCGGCAGGCACTTTAAACTCGATTTTACGTTCTGCTGCTTTGGCTACCCATGTCCCGGGATGTATATCTTCCGGCTCTTCCCTGAAACTAAATTCTGCGCCGCTGGTACCGGGCTCCAGGTCTTTTGCTTCCACAGGGTATACTTCCCCCTGTGGGTCTTCTACCTCAACCGTTACCCCTTCCAGGACTTCCCTTGTTTGCTTGAATTCCACTTCCACTGAGGTAGTGCTTATATCGCGTACACCGGTAATTTCAAGCACCACTTCTCGGGGGGCAATTTTTTCTCCCACGGTCTCCGCCACAGTTTCGCTTACCGCCGCAGAACCGCCAAACACGTTAACCCGGGAATCAACGGATAAACGCTTTTCCAGGTAGTTTTCTACTGCCGCGGGTACGGAGGCGGTTTGCACGTAGAGGATGGGTTCTCCAAACACGGCTGCACCTATGGCATCGGCGTAGTTAGCTCCCCCCACTATGGAATAGTTGTTGGTCTCCGGGAACATAGCCTGGCTTACTTTTACGCCGGTGGCGTAGCGGTGTTCACCGGCCAAACGTTCTACGCGGCCCCGGGCGGAGAGATCTTCTTCCACGGCGTTGCTTACCACGGCCTCCCCGCCTACTATATAAAATTTATCAATACCCCAGTTTTCTATGGCTTCTTCCGTAACCGGGGGTATTTCCCCTTCCCTGACTTGCAGGATAGGCAAGTGATTTTTAAAAGCTGCCGGCCCTGCTACCAGGGAGTCGGCGGGGGCGTGCCCGTTTACGATGAAAGCGGAAGTTTCCAGCTTTCCGGATTCCCGGGCTTTTTCTGCAATCAAGGTTGCAGTTTCCTGGCGCGTTTTCCCGGCAATCCGGTCAACTTCTACTTCTGCAGCCCGCAGGGAGTTTTCTACCGCTGCTGAAACCGCCCTTGTTCCACCCAGTATAATAGCCTGATCGGCTTCCAGCTTTTCTACTGCAGATTCAACGGTATCCGGGAGAAAATCCGGGGAGGTTAACAGAATGGGGGCATCCAGGACTCCGGAGAGGACTCCGGCAGCCAACCCGTCGGCAAAGTCTCCATCGTCGTCACCACTGGCTATTATAACGGTTTCCGCCGCCTCAAAAGCATCCACAGCCACTTCCGCGGAAGTTTGATAACGGTCGGCCCCGGCAGTCCGGGATACATTGGCATCACTGGCCTGGTTTACATCTGCAAGCCAGTGTAATATCAACATAACAAGTAGCAATAGAAAGAACACTTTAAAGGATAGCCCTGTTTTACTCATGTTACTCATTTTTCTCATGAACGGATTCACCCTTCCTTATTGGTTTATATAGATACTTAAAAAACTTAAAATAAAATTAATACCCGGTTTTTGTAACGTGAAGCTGGTAGAAAAATAAGCGGTAATGCTTTTTATAATCTACTATGTGGTTATAAGTGTAGAATTTTAAGATACGAAGTAAAGAAGTACATATAGGCGAAAATGAATAAATGCATTGGTAACATTGACTTGTGCATTGTAGTATTGCTCAGGAAAATTGTCCAGTAAAATGGTGGGTTTTATGGTGAGTTTTAATGTTTAATATTAATTTACAAAACCGCAAATGTAACGAAACGTAACGCAAAAAATATTTCTTGATTAAATATTTCTTGATTTATTATTATGATTCCTTCTTAAAAGGAGATAAAATAATAATAAAGAATTATTATTATTACAGAATAATTCGCATTATTGGCAGCTTAGCAAGCTTGGAAAGCTTGTTAATCTTAAATTAAATGATTAAGGGGATTTTTATGTTACTAAAAGATTCTGTTTTTGTGGTAACCGGTGGAGCTTCCGGTCTGGGTGAAGCTGTAGTAAGGAAGTGCACGGAACTGGGGGGGAAAGCGGCAATATTTGATTTAAATAAAGAAGCGGGGGAAAAACTTGCGGAAGAGCTTAAAAGCCGGGCCTGGTTTATGGAAGCTAATGTTACCAGCGAAACAAGTGTTAAAGAGGCGCTGGACAAAACCATAGATACTTTTGGTGGGATACACGTGCTGGTGAATTGCGCCGGCATAGGGTTGCCCAAGAAAGTTTTAGGCAGGAAGGGAGTTCATTTACTTGATAGCTTTAGGGAAGTAGTAGAAGTTAACCTGGTTGGGACTTTTAACGTGCTGCGCCTGGCTGCGGAGAAAATGAGCGCGAATGAACCTGACGAAGAAGGTGAACGTGGGGTAATTATTAACACTGCTTCTGTAGCTGCCTTTGAAGGTCAGGTAGGGCAGGCTTCGTACAGCGCTTCCAAGGGTGGGGTGGCAAGTATGACCCTTCCTGTTGCCCGGGAACTGGCGGAACATGGTATACGTGTGGTTACAATAGCGCCGGGGGTTTTTGATACACCCATGTTTAAACACCTTCCTGAGGAAGTTAGAAAAAGGCTGGAAGAAGAAACACCTTTCCCCGGGCGCCTGGGCAACCCCTCGGAATACGCCCATCTGGTTAAAAGCATCGTGGAAAATCCCATGATAAATGGTACCACCTTTCGCCTGGATGGCGCTATTCGTATGCCGCCCGGGTAAGAAAAGTGAGAGGGCCAGAGTGATTAGTGATGTTGCGGGAAGGGGTTGTTGACTTGACAGATTGTCTCAGCCTCTTAAAAAAACTGTAAAGGAGTTGTATACTTGTGGCGCTTGATGCCAGGTATGCGGAAAACCAGGAGAAAATAAAACTGGAATGGGAGAAGTTTATCAATGGTGAAATGGTGAACCAGCAAATTGTTTCTCCCGCGATTTACAGGTCGTGGCAGAGAAGCAGGCAGCACGGAGTGGATCCCTATAAAAACATAGAGAGCAATATCCTTCAGGATGATAAGCATATAGAGGAATTAACGGATTGTTCGGATTTGCTACAGGAATACGGGAATATAATTGAAGTTATAAAAGAGATGGCTGCAGAGATGGGGCTTATTTGCCGCATAAGCGACCAACAGGCCAGGACACGTAAAATAATTGCCTCCCCGGAAGTGGTTAAAAATAATGTTGAACTGGGAAATTATTTTGCCCTTGATGCTTCGGAGAAGATCATGGGGACCAATGCGCTCTGTCTTGCCATAAGAGAACATCGCCCGGTGCAAGTGCTGGGTGCTGAACATTACAATTATTATTTTCACAATATTAACTGTTCTGCGGCACCTATCCACGATGAAAGCGGCAGGGTAAGTGGTGTAATAAACGTTTCTACCAATAATATCCTCAACACTACAGTGCAAACCATGGGATTTGTAATAAGTATAGCCAGAGTCCTGGATAATAACTTGTATATTAAATCCATGCTGGATGATTTGAACTTACAGAATGCAATGCTTTCTGAAATTATGGAGAGGCTCCCTTCCGGTATTGTTTATTTTGATAATCAGGCCCAGATCCAGGGATACAATACCAGATTATTGGAAATGTTGGATATTAAGCGGAAAAATAAAAGTGAAATAAATAAAGAGATCCTGGATTACATTTCCCAGATGGAGATAGGCCGAAAATCGCCAAACAATAAAGAAATGGTGCTGGAGGTTGGTAACCGGCAGAAATCCTTTCTGGTCTCTAAAAAGGAAATAGGATCTGTGCCGGGGAAAAAATCGAGTATTTTAATACTCGATGAAACCAGCAGAATAATAAAACTCCATGATACCATAAAAAGCAACTCTTCGATTTACACGTTTGAAGGGATTCAAGGGGACAACGCCAGAATAAAGAAAACTGTAGAAATGGCGCGCACCGTTGCAGCCTCGGATTCATCAGTTATAATCTACGGGGAGAGTGGTACCGGTAAAGAGCTGTTTGCCCATTCTATACACAGTGCCTCATCAAGGAAAAGCTGTCCTTTTGTACCCATAAATTGTGGAGCCATTCCTTCGGAATTGATTGAAAGTGAGCTGTTTGGCTATGAGGCCGGGGCCTTTACCGGAGCTTCAAGCAGGGGCAAACACGGTAAGATTGAAATTGCCTCCACCGGTACTCTGTTTTTAGACGAAATAGAAAGCATGCCCTTAAATGTTCAAATAAAGCTGCTTCGGGTACTTTCGACGCAGAAAATAACCCGCATAGGGGGCACCGAAGAAATACCGGTGGATATAAGGCTGATATCAAGCACTAAAAAAGACCTTCTACAGGAAGTGAACCAGGGAAATTTCAGGGAGGACCTGTATTACCGTATAAATGTGTTTACCTTGGAAGTGCCTTCATTAAGAGAACGCGTTGATGATATACCTTTACTGGTTTACCATTTTATTGAAATGTTTACTTCCAGGAAAGTAGAAATAGAGGAAAAGTTTTTTGACGCCCTGATCAATTATGGCTGGCCTGGCAATATAAGGGAGCTTAGAAATGTAGTAGAAAGGGCTACTGTGCTCTTGGGAGAGAATAAATATTTGACTTTTGACTATTTGCCGGAAAACATAAAAGATGCTTATATAAATACTGAATTGAAAAAAAATGTAGAAAAAACGTTAATCTATTCAGAAAAAGATAAAGAGAAAATCAAAGACCATAAGGACTATGAGGAGGGGCTTTTAAAAAAAGCTGAAGAACTGGCTATCAGTATTGCTATCCGTAAAGAAAAAGGAAATTTAAGCAGGGCTGCAAGGCTTCTTGGTATTGCCCGTAGCACTTTTTATGAAAAAATAAATAAATCTGCCCGCCTTCAAGAGGAGTTAAAAGAAGCAGGTAAAAGAAGTTAATATTTATTGCTTAAACTGTCTATAATTACTCCGCGTTAATGTGGGCCTTATCCAGCAAACGATAGGCCCACTTTTTTGTTTACCCAGGCTTGCCCGGATTGTTTGAAAATCGAACACAGCCCCCGGGTTGTTTGAAAATCCTACAGCTGATGGTTTGGCTTTTTTATTTCTATCCAGTGTATTTAAAAATTCCATTGTTTTATTTGAACAAATTTTTTAATCAATTTTCCCGGCAACAGGAGATTAAGTAACCTTAGGATTAAAGTTTATTTAACTTCGAGATGACTTTGGCATGAATATTGCTATTAATATGTTTAAAACATGGAAAGGAGTATTTAAAATGACTAAGGTAGAACAGTCGGTAAAGGAATTAAAATTTTGTGTGAACAACCAGTGGAAAGAGACAGAAACGGGTGATTACATGGAAATAACCAATAGCAGCACCGGGGAAGTCATGGCCAGGGCTCCCAGGTGTTCCCGGAGGGAAGTAAACGAAGCCATAGAAGCAGCAAAAGATGCTTTTCCTGGCTGGGCAGCTACTCCGGTTCAAAAAAGGGCAGATCTAATGTTTAAATTCAAAAACAAAATTGAAGAAAACATGGACGAACTTGCCGGGCTGGTTGCCTCAGAGCACGGGAAAAACCTGGCTGAATCCAGGGGAGATGTTATTAAAGCAATGGAAGTAGTAGAGGCTGCTTGTTCTACGCCTTATTTAATGCAGGGAGATTCTTTGATGAATGTTTCCAACGGCTTTGATACGGTAATGTACCGTGAGCCGATGGGAGTATTCGCCGGGATTGTCCCCATGAATTTTCCGGCCATGATTCCTTTTGGGTGGATGCTTCCTTTCTGTATAACTACAGGCAATACGTTTGTATTGAAAGCAGCCAGCCAGGTTCCCCAAACCGGGATGCGTATGCTTGAGCTCCTGATTGAAGCAGGGCTGCCGGAGGGAGTAGTAAACCTGGTTACTTGCAGCCGGCAGGAAGCAGATTTAATTTTAAAACACCCTGACATAAAAGGCATATCTTACGTGGGTTCTAGCAGTGTAGGCCGGCATATATACAGTACCGCAGCAGCCCAAGGCAAAAGAGTCCAGGCCCTTGGGGAAGCTAAGAACCATGCCCTTGTCTTGAAAGATGCTGTACTGGAGAAAGTGGCTGCCGCTGTTAGAAATTCCGCCTTTGGTTGTGCTGGTCAACGTTGCATGGCTTTGCCGGTAGTATGTGTGGAGGAAAAGGTTGCCGATGAGTTTGTCTCGCTTGTAGTGGAAGCTGCCAAAGAGTTAAAAGTAGGACCTGCCTATGATGCCGACACCGACCTGGGCCCGGTTATATCCGAAGAGCACAGGCAGAGTATAATTGATTGGATAGAAAAAGGTGTAGAAGAAGGTGCGGAACTGGTTTTAGATGGTAGAAATGTACAAGTGGAAGGTTATGAGAACGGTTTTTATTTAGGCCCTACCATTTTCGACCGTGTTGAACCGGGTATGAGTGTAGGTGAAGAAGAAATATTCGGGCCGGTACTGTGTATAAAACGGGTGAAAAACTTCGAAGAAGGACTGGAACTAATGAACAAAAGCCCTTATGCTAACGGTTCTTCAATATTTACCCAGGATGGCTACCTGGCCAGGGAATTTACTTACAGAACCCATGGTGGAATGGTGGGCGTTAATGTAGGTATCCCTGTTCCTGTATCTTATTTTCCCTTTTCCGGTCACAAAGAATCCTTTTTTGGTGATCTTCACGTTATGGGTAAGGACGGGATTGCTTTTTACACCGAATCCAAGTGTGTTACTACCAAGTGGTATGACCCCGGGGACAGGAAAAATAATAAAGTAGGAACCTGGGAAGGAACTATTTACCGGGAATAAAGGCCGGCACTACCGGCCTTTAACCCTGGATTTTAGATGAAAGGAGTTGTGCATTATGAAAAATTACGCGTTTTTTTCTCCTGAAACCATAATTTATGGTAAGGATTCCCTGTTGGAATCGGGAGATAAAATGAAAAGTTTTGGAAATAAAGCCTTGCTTGTAACCGACCGGATGATGAGCAGGCTGGGTTATACCAGCCGGATTACAGATATTTTGGAAGATAAGGGGATTGAATATAGCATCTACGATGAAGTTGACGATGAGCCCGTAGATTCTATGGTAGAAAAGGGAACGCAGATATTTAAAAATAATGACTGTCAATTTTTGATTGCCCTGGGAGGGGGAAGCCCCATTGATGCTGCCAAGGCTATAGGGATAATGACCACGAACCCGGGCGAAATTGCAGATTATATGGGGTTCAATAAAGTTAAAAATCCTACACCGCCGCTGGTGGCTATTCCTACTACCGCGGGAACCGGTTCGGAGGCCACTAAGGTCACTATTATTACCGATACACAGAATGATGTTAAAATGCTTATTGTAACTCCTTTAGTGTTGCCGGAAATGGCTGTAGTAGACTGTGGTCTTACCCTTTCGGTACCTCCGGAATTGACTGCGGCTACCGGGATTGACGCACTTACCCATGCCATTGAAGCCTATACCTCGGTAAAAAATCAGCCTTTATCTGATCAATTTGCCCTCTCCGCAATCAGCAGGATATCCCAAAATTTAAAAAGGTCGTATGATAACGGGAAAGATGAACAGGCCAGGAATGAAATGATGCTTGCCGCCCTGGAAGCGGGAATAGCATTTAGTAATTCTTCAGTCACCTTAGTGCATGGAATGAGTCGGCCTATTGGAGCGATTTTCCATGTACCTCACGGGATATCCAATGCGGTTCTTCTTCCCTCGTGCATGGAGTATGCTGTTGAAGGGCACCCGAAAAGGTTTGCCCGGGTGGCTGAAGCCATGGGAGTTAACGATAGCTGTGGGCAACTTGAACTTGCCAGGCTGGGAGTAGAAAAGGTTAAACAGCTGTGTGAAGAAGTTAAAGTGCCGAAAGTTACGGAACTCGGCATTGAAAGGGAAGAGTTTCTCAAAAGTACGGTCAAAATGGCAGAAGACGCACTAAACAGCGGTAGTCCCCATAACACCTTTAGAGCCCCTTCCAAAGAAGAAATAATCGAAATATATAAAGAAATACTTTAGCAGCAAGTGGAATGGGGGCAATCCTGCCTGCTACCCCTCATTATTTCTCCGCAAGGCGCGGAGAAATAATGAGGGGGGACTTAACTTTTAATTAAAATCGACCGGTTAGAAGTTGCAGATGCTCAAAGTCCTCCCGGGGCTTTAAAAGCTTTTACTTGATGACCGCTGTGGCTGTGGAAGTTTAAAGTTGTGGTAAGGTTATATTTACACAAAACCTGAGCTGGTTGCTCTTGTTTGGAGGGTTAAACATGTTTAACATGGACCTTGTAATTTTTCCCCTGGCGCTGGTATTGTTTGCTTTTTTGGCTTTTAAACGGGTAAGCGCGCCCCTGTTGGGAATACTGGTGACCATATTTTTGGTGATAGGTGTGGGAATGCCCCTTTACGATACCATGGTGGGTCCCTACATGCAAGAAGCCGCTTCTTATTTTGAGAGTTTTTTCTTAATATTTTTAACCGGTGCGCTGTTTGGAGCAGTAATGGAGGACACCGGTGCAGCCAAGACTATAGCCAGTTTTATTATAGAAAAAACCAAAGGAAAATTTGCGGCCCCCATGATAATGGTGATAACTGGTATACTTACTTACGGCGGAATAAGTGGCTTTGTTGTTTTTTTCGGAATGCTGCCTATAACTCTGCAGCTGTTTAAAAACGCCAATATACCAAGAAAATTAATTCCTGCAGCAATTTCAGCGGGAACCTGGACCTGGTCAATGAACTCACCTGGCACCCCTGCCATTCAGAATGTAATACCTATTGAATTTTTGGGCACAGCACCTACTGCAGCATTAATACCCGGCCTGGCTTCGGGCCTGGCACAATTTCTGCTGATATTTTTTTTCCTGGAATGGCGAAGCCGTAAACTGGTCCAAAAAGGTTTAACATTTGAAAATGAGCCGGGTTCAATGGAACTGGTTAAAGAGAATGGAATAAAAGAGGAAGAGGAAAATGATAGTAAAAGCATGCCAAAACCTGTGGTGGCGTTTCTTCCTCCGATTATTATAATACTGCTGTTTAATGTTGCCAACCTGCCGGTAGAGATGGCGGTGGCGTGCGGCAGTATTTCCGGCATTGTCTTGATGTACAGGTACGTGGGATCTCCCAGGGAATGGATCGATACTTTAAATAAAGGGACAATTAATTCCGCTGTAGCAATATTGAATACGGCAGCGGTGGTAGGTTTTGCGGGTGTGGCACGGATAACGGAAGGGTTTGATATAGTCATAGAAAGGTTAAAAGACTGGAATTTGAGTCCCCTGTGGTTTGTTGCCATAACCTCAACTATTGCCGCTGGTATTGCTGGTTCGGCTTCCGGAGGGCTGTCTGCTGCTTACGCGGCTTTGTATGATACTTATGCGGCTCTGCCGGTATCCATGGAATACATTCACAGGATATCCGCCATTTCCGCAGGGGTAATGGATACCTTGCCACACCAGGGAGCCCTGATAACTCTGCTCTATCTAACCAAACTAACACATAAAGAAGCTTATTTTGAGGTGGCAATCACACAAATTTTGATCCCTTTTATTGCCCTGGCCCTGGTGGCTATTCCGCTGGCTTCCATGGGGCTTTAATGCGTGTTGTTTTAGTTGGCTTTGAATTAATCAAGTTGCCGGGCAAACTCTCTAACAGCTTTAACCAGGCCAAATGATCCTGATAACATCATATCGCCGTGTGGTGAAGCCAGGTAACCCGTATTAGAGGCCAGGTTTCTTCTGGGTCCGGTTATTGCGGTAAAGCCAAAGGAAAAATTACCTGCTTCCTGTAGTATTGCGCAACCGTGCCCGTGATCGTTAAAAACCTCCTGGTGGGTAAGGTTGCCTTTTCGGAAACGGTTAAGGTAATCTGATAGTTTATCTTCCGAAAGCTGGTGTGTATGGTGTTCAAACACCCCGTAAACCCGGCTGCCGGCCACCAGGAAAGCAATGGTGTGCTGGTTTCCCATATTAACCAGCATGCCGCCCCTGTTTTCAACTGCCTCTTTTACTTCAGGGTCTTCCAGTGCTCCAGTAATTGCTGCCGCGCCGGTATCCATCAGCCAGGTTTTTGCTGCTTCTTCCCTGCAGCAGTCCAGGGCTGCTTTCATCCTGGTAAAGTATTCGGGTAGGCTGTTTTCATCGTACACCAGGTCGTTTAGTTTCCCGCCGGAGGAAAGAAATTTTTCCCAGTGAGAAAAACGAAACCGGCGGTTGCTTAGATGGGGGGAAAATCCATGGTCCTGTACGGCAAAAGCAAAAACGGGCGGCAGATCCACTTCAAAATATTGTAGCGCTTGTTTTAAAGCAGGTATATCCACATCTTTAAGTTCTACCGGGGAACAGCCCCCCGGGGGAGATTCGGTTATTTGGATTCCCATCTCCTTCACTTTATTTAAATCATCTTTGACGGTAAGTGCCGCCTGGGGAGTGGAATAGACCTTGTATCCTGCTTTTATATGGGCCTTTATTGCCCCGGAGGAAGCGCCTCCTCCCATGAGGTGGCCGCACAAGAAAATATCCCTGCCTGCCTCCGTTTGGCTTTTTATACGTTGAGCCACTATTTGAGTGGGGGAGGGAAGCACGAGTTTCACGTTGTTTTCCATTTCCATCCCGTGCTGGTAAAGCAGTATATCTTGCGTTCCTCCCCCAACATCTATAGCCAGTATACCCTCCATTTGTATATTAGGCCTCCCTTAAGTATCGTAGTAATCAAGCCTTTAGGTACATTTCAGTACTGGTTTTCTCTTTCCTTCAAAAAGCCCTGGCAAAAATGGCGATCATCCGGAAGTTTATAGAGGAGAAAAATAATATTACCCGGCTTAGAAGAGCGGGCCCGGACCCACAACCTGTAGCTTGCGTGGGAAACAAGCAGGCGTATTCACGTAATCTGTCAAGGCGAGATTGTTGAAGAAGGGTATTAGCAACTTAACGTTATTATTTGTAACTCTTTGCTTCTTGTCTTGGTTTTTTCCTTTCCTTCCAAAGAAGGTGCCGAAAACAAGGATAAATAAATGAAAAATATTTCTTTTTACATATTTATCTTACTTCTGGTCTTTTGTTTCCGGCACCTTAAATAAGAGGGGTTCCATTAATTCCCTCCCCATGCTGGTGCCTCCGCACATGCGATGCCCGGGGTGACTACTACTTTTCTTCTGAAGAAGGATTCTCTTCTGTACAGGGATGCTCTTTGTCATCCCCGTGACAGTCTTTTATTTGTTCCGGGCTGCATTCTTGCGGAGTTGATTTTAAATTTTCCGGCTTATGGCAGCAATTTTTACACACAGGCAATACCCCCCTTTCTTCTTTGGAATTTGCAGTTTCTTCTTCATGCTGGAGGCATATATTGTTTACCCGTGTGCTGTAATTGGCCATCTTTTCCAGTACACGGGCAGCTTCCTTCAACTTCTGCCGGTTAACCTGGTAATGCGTCCAGTAACCGCGCTTTTCTCCAATCACTAGCCCGGCCTCCCTGAGTATTTTCAAGTGTTGGGAGACAGCCGGCTTGGAAAGGTTTAAAATAAATGCCAATGCACCCACACACAAATCGTTTTCCAAAAGAAGCTGAAGTATTTTATACCTGTTTTCATCTCCCATTAATTTAAATACTTTTACTTCTTCAGGAATGTTTATTTCTTTCATAATTAAGCCATCCTTAATTAAGTTATATTTTAACTGGCTAAGTATTTACTTAACCGTATTATAGTAATCTTTTGAAAGTAATGCAACATGTTTTTCCTATCAACAAGTTTTTCCTACCAACAAGATTATGGTTTTGTATTGCCAATAACGGAAAAAGAATTTAAATACTTGATATTTTAAATATATGGTAGTGCCGGCCTGCTATTAAAGGTGAGGGTTAAAATTAAAATAAATATTGGAAGTGGGGAATGCTATCCCCACCCAGTTTCAAGTGTGAGTATACAATAATTCTATTAATTTGATATAATTTTAGTGAATAAAACAATTGATTAAGTCCAAATTTATGTTG
>Ga0207421_10001126_pt1 | contig 34762 bp, 34 predicted proteins | sample SodLakKL_010_SED_4_FD_187542 | JGI IMG/M metagenome (GOLD analysis project Ga0207421, IMG submission 187542) | Alkaline sediment microbial communities from Lake Tanatar, Kulunda Steppe, Russia - 8KL_010_SED (SPAdes) (version 2) | ecosystem: Environmental > Aquatic > Non-marine Saline and...
TTTAATAATATCTTTTACTCCTCGGGCCTAGAATATGAACTCGTATCATTCCGCTGAATTGATTTTAGTTCGGTTTCTACTCCTCTACTCCCCACAGTCTCACAATTATTTAAAAATTAATGCCTGAGAGGCATTAATTTTAAAATGCTGCGGGACCAGGACTCGAACCTGGATTACCGAGACCAGAACCCGGCGTGCTACCGTTACACCATCCCGCAAAAACTCAAGTGGTAATTTCAACAATGGCCATTTCGATGGGAAGCTGGGGTATCGGAGAGTAATCCATTCTTCTTCCGGCATCCAAAAAGGACTCCATCATTTCCGTAATCTTTTCAGGTTTTATTTTCTCCGATTGTTTTTTAAGTTTTTTTAGTTCCTGCTTTGTAAAACTGACGCGCAAACCGGTTATCACTGAACTTTCCTCATTTTTCAAATCCGCCTCTGACAAGCTCAAGATTAAAAGTTGTCGCAAGTATTCCAAAAGTGAGCTGTGAAACTCTTCCAGATTGATACCTTCTTTATAAAGCTCTTCCAGGTAATTTATGGCCTTGACCCTTTCCTGTTCAATTAGAAGCTCGACAAAATTAAACAGGTATTCAGTTTCAATGAGACCCAATAAATCCTTAACGTCTTCTTTTTTTAGCTTGTCTTCGGTAAACGTTAAAATTTGATCCAGGAAACTTTCGGCATCCCGAAAAGATCCGGCGGCGGCGGTAGCAATCATTTCCAGAGATCTCTTGTCGGTTTCAATTCCTTCCGCTTTTAAAATCTTTTCCAGCTTTTGAATTATCTCCGCTAAATTCAGCTTTTTAAAATCAAACCTCTGACATCTGGAAATTATGGTCGGAAGCATCTTTTGTGGTTCGGTCGTCGCCAATACGAAAATAGCGTGTTCGGGGGCCTCTTCCAGGGTTTTGAGCAAGGCATTGGCCGCTCCCTTGGTCAGCTGATGGCTTTCATCAATTATGTATACTTTGTATTTGAGCTTGTTGGGAGAAAACCTTATACCTTCCCTTAACTCTCTTATTTCGTCTATACCCCGGTGGGAAGCGGCGTCAATCTCAATCAGATCAACCGCTTTCCCTTCGTTTATGGATTGACAAGAATCACACTTATTACAAGGTTCAGGGCTTGAATTTTTCTCACAATTTACCGCCTTGGCCAAAAGACGAGCCATAGTCGTCTTTCCCGTTCCCCGAGGACCGGCAAAAAGATAAGCGTGAGAAATATTATCATTTTTTATTGCGTTTTTTAAGGTCTTAACTACGTGTTTTTGACCTATGATATCCTTAAAGCTCTTCGGTCTGTATTTTCTGTATAAAACCAATTTACTCATGTTTTTTTATTGTTATCGTTATTGTTAACGCATAAATAATAATAGAACAAAACAAGCAAAAGCAAAAGTCCAACCAGCTTGAGCCCTCCGTTTTCTATTATTGTTTCTCCGGTCATAGTCACTGCAGTAACTATCGATGCAGAAACTATAGCCCCAAGAATAATTGAAAAAAAAGCTTTTTTATAATTTAATCCAAATAGATAAGCTACCAAAGACGCAGTCCATACCCCGCTAAAGGGTAATGGGATAGCGGTAAACCCGGCCAAAGCCAAATAGCCATATTTTTTAACATGCCTCCCCTTTTCTTTTCTTGTTCTTTCAAAGATATAATTTATTATTTTTCTAAAAACTCGAAAATGTGATTTTAAAAAATCAGTAACCCATTCCAAAAAAGTCAAAATGATCAAGGTCGCAAAAACGGCTCCCACCATAGAAATTAAAAAAGCGTTTTGCCAACTCAAATCCAAAACCGTTACGGCAAAAGGAATTGAAATTCTAATGCCCGCAATAGGCAGAATAGAAATTAAAAAAGTTTGCAGTTCGGGAATTATTTCCAATGTCATGCTATATTAATTCTACAACAAATCAAGATGGAATCAAAACCAGTTTTATGTTAACATATACACAGTATGATTAAATTTTATAATAGCAAAGTTAGAAAAAAACAGGAGTTCGTACCCTTGCAAGAGCAAGTCCGTCTTTATACTTGCGGACCCACCGTTTACGACTACGCCCATATCGGAAATTTGAAAACATACATCTTCGAAGACGTGCTGAAGAGAGTGCTTCTCTATAACGGCTATGAGGTAAAACACGTAATGAACATTACCGACGTAGGACATTTGGCTTCCGACGACGATTCGGGAGAAGACAAGGTAGAAAAAAAAGCACGAGAGGAAGGAAAGACGGCTTGGGATATAGCCGAATATTACACTGAAGAATTTAAAAAAGACATTGAGAAGCTGAATATTAAGAAACCGGATATATTCGTAAAAGCGACCGACACCATAGAAGAACAAATCGAACTGATAAAAATATTGGAAGAGAAGGGTTTTACCTACGAAATAGAAGACGGAATTTATTTTGACACCTCCAAGCTGGACTCCTACGGAGAAATGGCCAATTTGGAGGATATCGAGCCCGGAAAAAGAGTGTCGATGAAAGGAAAAAAGAATTCGACCGACTTCGCTTTGTGGAAGTTTTCAAAACCGGATGAAAACAGACAGATGGAGTGGCAGTCACCCTGGGGGGTTGGCTTTCCGGGTTGGCATACCGAATGTGTGGTTATGTCCGAAAAGTATCTGGGGACACCTTTCGATATCCATTGCGGAGGCATAGACCACATAGAAATACATCACCCCAACGAAATAGCTCAAGCTAAAGTCGCTTTCGGGGAAAATCCGGCTAAATTTTGGATGCATGGTGAATTTTTAACCGTTGATAATGAAAAAATGTCAAAATCGAAAAATAATTTTTACGCCTTAAAGGATTTAAAAGAGATGACCTTCTCTCCTCTCGCCTATAAATATTTAGTTCTCAACTCTCACTATAGATCAAAATTAAACTTTTCCAATGAAGCAATGGAAGGGGCGGAAAAATCTCTAAGCAAACTTCAAAACAGAGTCGCCGACTTGGAAGTTGAGGCGGGAGACGTTTCCGAAGATTATAAAGAGAAGTTTTTAAAAGCCGTAAACGACGATCTCAATACCCCCAAAGCTCTGGAGGTTGTTTGGAGCCTGCTTAAAGACGACAAGCTTGAAGAATCGGTTAAAAAAGCTACTATACTGGACTTTGACAAAGTTTTAGGATTTGAATTGAAAAAAATAAAAACGGTGAATCACTCAGTTGATTCATTGCTAATAAAAATAGAAGGAGAAGAAAAAATGCCGGAGGATATAAAGAAAATAACACTAAAAAGACATAAATTAAAAGAACAGGGAAATTATAAAAAAGCTGATGAAATGAGAGACCGAATAAATGATTTAGGATACGAAATAGAAGATATAAAAAACGGTTACAAATTAAAAAGCATAAAAAATGGCTAAAAACAACGAAGAACTCCCGGACAAATTACCTCCCAGAAATATAGATGCCGAAAAGTCATTGCTCGGTGGCTTAATGATGGATAAAGACGCCATATACAAAGTCATAGACTTTTTACAAATTAAAGATTTTTACGACAACAATCATCAAAAGATATACGACGCAATGGTGAGTATCGTTAACCAATCCGGCTCCGTGGATCTTCTTTCAGTCGCCAATCGCCTTGAAGAAAAAGAGTTTCTTGAAAAAGTGGGAGGAAACAGCTATCTTACCGAACTGGTTAATTCGGTCCCGACCTCCAGCCACGTCGCCGAATGTGCCAAAATAGTTCAAAAAAAGAGAATTTTAAGGGAGATGATAAAAGCCGGTCAAGAAATAAGCCTGGAAGGATATAATGAAGACCGAGACGTCGAAGAGGCTTTGGACGAAGCGGAGCAGAAAATTTTCAATATCAGTAAAAGCTCTTTAAGAAATCAATTTTTACGTATAGGAGAAGCTCTGGAGGAAGCCTTCGAAAGAATTGATAAACTTTCTCGCCAAGAAGACGACACCAGGGGCGTCCCCAGCGGCTTTCCGAACATTGATAGTCTATTGTCCGGTTTTCAAAAATCCGACCTTATTCTCTTAGCAGCCAGGCCCAGTATAGGTAAGTCTTCCTTGGCTTTCAATATAGCTCAAAACGTAGCTATCGAGAACAACACACCGGTCGGTGTCTTCAGCTTGGAGATGTCCAAAGACCAAATAATAGACAAGCTTTTATCTTCAATTTCGGGAGTCGGTCTCTGGAAGATAAGAAACGGAAAGCTATCTACTAAAGGAGAAGAAAACGACTTCACTAAGCTGCAAGAAGCAATGGACGTACTTTCCGACGCTCCGATCTACGTCGAAGACAAGAGTTCTTTCAACATTATGCATATGAGGGCAATGGCAAGAAGACTGCAAGCGGAAAAAGGATTGGGCCTTATAATAATCGACTACCTTCAACTCATTCAACCAAGATCAAGCTCGGAATCGATGGTTCAGCAGATGACTGAAATATCCAGATCCTTGAAATCGCTGGCTAGAGAACTGAACGTGCCCGTCATAGCTCTTTCCCAGCTTTCCAGGGCAGTTGAAAAAAGAACCCCCAAGATTCCCCGTCTTTCCGACCTGAGGGAAACCGGTGCTCTTGAACAAGACGCCGACGTCGTTTTGCTTATGTACCGGGAAGATTATTATCGCGACGATACCGAGCGAAAAAACATAGCCGACATAATAATTGCCAAACATCGTAACGGCCCGACGGGAAAAGTTGAGCTTTACTTCGACAAGGACACTACCTCCTTTCAACCTTTGGATAAAAGGTATAGCTCTGAGTAAATGTATCCCGAACCGATAAAAAAATTAATAGATACCTTCACTTCTTTTCCGACGGTCGGCAAAAGAACCGCGACCAGGTTCTCTTTTTATCTCTTGAATTCCAGTCCTGAAGAAATCGACAGTCTGATTGAAAACCTAAGAAACTTAAAGGAGTCCGTACATACCTGTAATTTTTGCCACAAAAGTTTGGAAAAAGAAAAGGATTTATGTTCGGTTTGCAGTGATAAGTCCAGAGATCCGATTCTGGCTATTATCGAAAGAGAAACCGACCTGGTTTCCTTGGAAAAAACAAAACAATACAAGGGTTACTACTTTATTTTGGGAGATAACATCAGCCCGATAAAGAAAAAGGATCTCGAGAAAATAAGGGCTGAAAAACTAAAGGACAGAATTAAAAATCCCAAAGATTACGGCCTACCGAAAATAAAGGAGGTTATCATAGCCACCAACCCGACTACCGAAGGAGAGGCAACCGGCCTGTTTTTGGAAAGGATTCTAAAAAATCTCGACGTAAAAGTTACCAAATTGGCCAAAGGGCTTCCCGTCGGCGGAGAGTTGGAGTATGCCGACGAAGACACTCTCTCATCAGCACTGGAAGGAAGGAAATAACTAACCTCACCCGTCATTCCCGACTATATATACCCGTCATTCCCGACTATATATACCCGTCATTCCCGCGAAAGCGGGAATCTCTTTGTATTGCCAGCTTCTATGAGATTCCCGGTCAAGCCGGGAATGACAAGGTTGATTATAAGATTCCGGGTCAAGCCGGGAATGACGGAGGGGGTACTTGTCATTCCCGTGTTTCCTTTCGTCGTTCCCGACCCCGATCGGGAATCTCACAGACGCACCTTCGTCATTCCCGCGAAAGCGGGAATCTCTTTGTTTTTGTGGTTTTAGATGAAATTCTCAGTGATGCCCGATCAGGTCGGGCACATGGTTGGAGATGACGGTGTTTGAGTTGAGAATGACGAGAAGCAGTCATCTTGAGTAAAACGAAGGTTAATCAATGATCCTTAATAATCAAAAAACCGCCGAAAGGGCGGTTTTATTACCGGATAAGGGTTGGTTAGCGATCCGGTTAAAAATTGACGGCTGATTACAGATTTCCTTTTAAACTATAGATCTTTTTCAATTATCTCTACAAATTGCTCAATCTGTTCGGTTTTTTCATTTAAAACTTCCAAAACTATATCATAATCCAAATCTTCATAATCATGAACCAAAATATTTCTAAAACCCGTCATCCTAACCAATTCGTCAGTTAAATTTTTATCTAAAAGACCTTCTTCTTCCAAGATTCGAAAATTTTCTCCGAAAGTGGAGGGTTTTCTAAGTTCTCGATAAGAAATAAAAGCACCGGCTAAATCGATAGTTGACTGAACAGCAAGATAAAGGTATCTCTCCAAAGCTCCTCGTAGATCAACGTCTCCCTCTATATCCTTTCTGGAAATGCTTTTATATCTTTCCAAAGTTTTCAAGTTTTTCTTAACGATGCTTATTTTATTTTCTACGGTTGATAGATCCGTCATAAAATTAACTTGCCGTTAAATTATGTTTACGCAAATGATTTAAGAAATCAAAGTATTTACTTAACACATTCGTTTCAAAATCGAGTTTATAAGGTTCTCTGTGGTGAATTAATTTTCCGCTCGTTATTACGTTATAGTTGAATTCGGGACTTTCAATTAGGTTTAGAACTGCAAGATCAATTTCGTCCGTTTGTAAGATTTCGGACAAATCGGCAATAATTTCTATTTTCTTTCTAACCATTTCTTTTTTGCTCAAGGCTTCATCAAAATAAACCGCAAAATCATAATCACTTAACGGCCCTCCTTCCCCCTTGGATTTGGAACCGAAGAAATAAACCAAACCCACCACCGGGTAACGGTTTTCAATCAAACTTTTTATTTTTTGAGATTTTTCTTTAATATTAATAAGCTTAAATTAATTCAATTGAATTATAAACAAAAAACCATCTAAAAACAAGACGTTTCTGAAACGGAAAAATATTATATTCAACTCAACCTGAATTAAGAAACCGCCCAGGGGGGCGGTTTTAGCAATGCTTTGTAAGTAGGTTGGCGTTATTTAGTGGCTATTTCCTTAATTTCAACTCTGGAAAAAGGTTGTCTGTGACCCTTTTTCTTGCTTTGTCTTTTCTTCGGTTTGTATTTGAAAACGATTTTCTTTTCTCCTCTACCCTGCTTTATCACCTCCGCTTTTACAGAAGCTCCATCAACAGTCGGCTTTCCAATTTTAGTTTCATCACCTTCCAAAAGCAGAACCTCATTAAAAACTATTTCTTCACCTTCTTCTTTTTCTAATTTTTCAACATCCAAGACGTCTCCCTCGGAGACCTTGTATTGCTTTCCACCCGTTTTTATTACTGCAAACATATGAATTTAATGATTAATTACCTTGATTATTGTAACAGAAAGAGGAAATATTAGCAAATTTAATCCTCATCAAGCTTCTCGACGTCCTTTTCATCCATCAACCCTTCCACCTTTTCGTCGAACATTCCCAGTCTCTTGTCCGAACGTTCGTAGGCCGATTTGGCGTTATCCAGATGATTTCCCAATTTTCTGAAATCCTCTTTCAGCTTTTGAGAATCCTTCTGGATTTTAGAAATACTTTTAATGATTTCCTGGGTTTTTCGAGATATCTGGGTGTCTCTGAACCAATGCTCAACCGATTTTAAGGTTAAGAATATCGTATTCGGAGAAGCTAAAATAACCTTCTTGGAGTGGGCGTATTCAACTACGTCTATATCCCGCTTCATATTTATTTCGTAGTAAACCGCTTCCGCCGGAATATACATTATGGCGAATTCAACCGTTCCCTCGGAAGGTAGAATGTATTTGTTGGCTATATCGGTAATTTGCTTTTTGGCGTCTTTCAAAAACTTTTTTCTCAGCTTTTCTTTTTTTTCTTCACTTTCGGCGGCTACCATCCTTCTGTAATTATCAAAGGGAAACTTGGAATCTATGGGTAAAAGCTTTTTGTTGGGAAGCTTTAAAACCGCATCAACCTGCTCTCCGGACTCGAACATATGTTGGGACTCATAAAAATCGGAAGGAAAATATTCTTGTAGGATGTGCTCCAGACTGGCCTCCCCCCACTCGCCTCTCGCCTTCGGTGACCTAAAAAACTCCTGAAAAGAACTGACCGACTCCATCGCTTCCTGAATATCGTTTATCTCACTCCTCAATTTTTCAGTTTCCCTGGTAAAGGACTTGATTTGCTTATGCATGATTTCCGAGGTTCCGTCCACCGTTCCCCTGACTTCCTTGAGCTGCTTGGTTATCAGCTCACTCAAGTGGTCCTCCAGATCTCTGATTCTTCGCTCTCGTTCCGCCTCATTCTTTAACTTTTTTATCCAAAACAAAGCGAAAAAGGCACCGAAAACGATTATTAAAATTAGTACGGTTTCAAAAGTCATATGAAGAGTTCACCGAAGTAAAGTTCGGTGAATAAAAATGAAAAATAGATTATGAATAAAAATACGGCTTCTTTTTTTGTCAGTTTATTACTCGTCCTTACGAAAAACCACAAAATAATTCCCGACAAAATCAAAAAGAATCTACTGAAAACGTAAGGGGAAAAGTCAATAATCGTTATCGGGTTGATTAAAACCACTATTCCTAAAACCAACGTAGAAGACATAGCCACCGCTCCCGTCAGTCCACCCAAAATCATCCAGGATCTGCCCTTGGTAGCCAATTTCAAGGAAAAGTATATCTCAGGCAGAGCAACCCCCGCACCAACCAACAATATTCCTATGAGGGCTTCCGGGGCATTTAAAATAACGGCAAATTCCTTAGCTGCAAAAATTATACCTTCTGCCGAAAGAACCACCAAAATAAAGCTCCCCAAAAACATTAAAAAGTACTTCAAGTAGCCCGTCGTGCCTTCAATTTCTTCACCGCCGTACGCATAATTTTTTACAAACCTGTCCTCTTTCCTGAAAAGCCATAAAATATACAATAAAAAGACGGCAATCAACATCAACCCGTTAAGCCTGGAGAGATTTCCATCATGAAGCAAGATAAAAGGAAGAGTGACAGAAAATGCGGCAAAAGCCGTTCCTCCCCTGACCGTTCTTGATTGAACCACTATCCCCTTAACCACCAAACTACAAACGGCAACCGCAAAAGTCAAAAGTATTATGTTTTGTCCGATTATATTACCCAAGGAAAGCTCCGGTATTCCCTCGATTGCCGCCCTGACACCAATAGTCAATTCGGGTAAGACCGCCCCCAAAGAAATGGTGAAAAAAGCCACCACGTACTCTTTCCAGCCCAAGGATCTTGCCAGCTTGGAAAGCGAGCCGATAACCCATTTGCTGGAGATTATTATCGCAAAACAGGAAAGTAGGAAAATGGCTATTTCAAGAAATGGCATTTTAAAAAAGACTTAAAATTATCTCCTTGTTATAAATTATATTATAAATTATCCCCAAGACAAAGACGCAGATTATCGGATAAGTCAAAAACTTGTATTTTGCGGGCTTGTATTTCTGATACATGAGAGTGATAAGTATCGCGTCTATGGCCAAGAGCATAGCCCCGACGAAAGAAATTACATGTATATAGCTGTCAATTCCCATTAAAAAAACTGCTATGGGAACAAAAGCAACTATCGCCCAAGATATTTTTTCGTGAACTCCCAAATCATACCATAAAATCTTTTTTAAGGTAAGTCCCAGAGTGATAAAAGAAGTGAAGGTGGCCAAAAGCCCGAAAATCAAAGCCAGTCCGATAACACCGTTATCCAGATGCCCTATGAGGCCTAAAATACCTTCCTCTGAAGTTTCCATTCCGGTAATTCCGACAATAACGAATATGAAAAAAATATAAATCAAGATGGAAAGACCGACTCCGACCGGGGCAACCCACTTTAATTTCTCTTTTTCACCGACGAGCTCTTCTTCGACTTCCGGAATTAAAGCCGCTCCCCAAAGTGAAAACAGCACCGCTCCATACGGTAAAAAGAGATCTCCCTGAAAACCTTCACCGATTTCCAATACGGAACTGAAATCAATCTCTCCCCATCCTCGAAAGAGAATAAGAATTAAAACCATCATAAAACCAATAATCCCCAAAAATTCAATTTTTTCAATCGCCTTTATTCCGAAAAATATTAAAGTAACTCCAAGAGCCCAATAAACCAAAGAATATTGAAAAGCCCCACCTCCGAAAATAGAATTAAACAAACCGGATAGAAACTCTCCACCTAAGATGATATAGGCCAAAATAGATCCGGAAAGTCCTATAACTCCGGTACAAAAGGTTAATTTTTTAGCCCATTGCCCCAAATGAGTCCCGGCGAAACTGGGAAATCTTAAATTATCTTCCGTTTTCAAAGCTACATCTCCTAAGAAATGATGTATTGCCATCGCAATAAAACCTAAAAATAAAAAGTAGAGCAAAATTACTTTTGCTCCGACTTGGGTTGTTATATACGGTAGAGCGAAAAGTCCGGCACCGATCATCGTTCCGGCAAGAATCGAAACGGCATAAAAAAATTTCATACGGATCCGCTTATCTTATATCTTATAAAACACTAAACTATCTACTTAACTTTACAATAAAAAAGGAATATTTAAAAGCGTAAGAGGCAGGAAAAACTCCTTCAGCACTTTTTTACCTTAGAACGCAATTTGCCGTTATTTCAAGAGATTCTTCAGTCGCTTTCGCTCCTTCAGAATGACAGGGGGTATGGTCATCCTGAGTGAAGCGAAGGATCTCTTTAATTATCTACTTATGCTAAAACTTTCGAAGGAGCCCCGGCTTCCCGCCCCTGGGGCGGGAATGGGGCGGAATAAGTCTTTTAAATGATACCTTTTCGAGGAAGCTCTCGGAGATAATTTTAAACTTTAGAAAAATGAGGGTGTCGTCTTTGAGAAACTTCTATTGATTGAGTATTAAAACGAAGACACCCCTTTCGAAAAAAACCCTCGCAGGTAATTTGGCACTTTTCTTCCCCCAGAACAAAAACATCCTCTTTGAAGAAGTCCGCGGAGCTGATTTAGCATGGTTTTTGGTTTCACCAAAATAAATCAGCGAGCGAACAACCTCCGAATCGCCGCTGGCGATTCTTGAGAAGTGGTTCTTCAAAAGAGGGTGTTGAGTGATGTGATCCCGAGGGGCCCCGTACTACGCAAAAGTACGGGGTAAAAATTGAACGCCAATTCTACCTTAGAATGAAAATACCCTCACTGAGAGGACTCTCGGAGGCGTTTCAGCATTTTTTACTTCAGAACGCAAATACCCCTTTCGGAGAAGCTCTCAGAGGTAATTTAGCATGGTTTTCAGCTTTGCTGAAATAAATTACCGAGAGCGCAAGAACCGAATTCTCGCTGGAGAATTCGAGTTCTGGTTCTTACGAAAAGGGTGTCGAGTGAATGTGACCCCGAGGGGAAATTGAACGTCGTCCAGGCCTGTCATCCGACAGGCACGTCCTCCCTAAAAAACCACGTTTTTTAGTATTTTTCAACACGGGAAAAATTTATTAATTTTTCCCGACCCCTTTCAAAAGGTTCGAATCCCCTCTCTGTTTACTAACTCTTTTCTTCTAAAAAAACACCCTCATTGAGAGAATGTTTATAAACTACGGTGGTGTGACCCCGAGGGGATTTGAACCCCTGTTACCAGGATGAGAACCTGGCGTCCTGGACCGGGCTAGACGACGGGGCCGTCTAAAAAGAGTTTAACCGATAATTTTAAATTGTAAAGTTAATCGCTTATTTTTTGCGCCAACTTGACAAAATTCAAATTAAGCATAGTTCCGACCCCCAAAGCTAAAGTATTGAACAGAACGGTCTCTTTACCGTTTTTATCTTTTATCCAGATCGGAATACTGCTCCCCTTATGATTAACTTTAAAATTCACTCTATCGGATAAATTCAAGTCACTGATATAAAAATCAGCATTTTTCTGAAATCCGTAACTTAGCCGCTTTTTGATTCGTTTTCCGGGCACCTTACCGATCGATTCAAAATCAATTAGCAGCTCACCACTCTTATCAAGAAGAGTTATAATCTTTTTTTCCTTTTCCAAATTAGCGGAGTTTATGACCACCAAAACCTCCCCGAAAAGAGAGAAAAAACTTTCTATTCGTTCAGTTGAAAAGTCATTATTACTTAAAATCAAAACATCGTTGGACAAAACCGATAGCTTCTTAAAACCGATAAGTGGCTTTTTTATTCTTTTTACTTTTATAAAATCATTGATTAAATTAAAGATTAAATCGGCGTTTTTATCTTTCCCCTTTCCCATTAAAAAAACAAGTTTGGTGCCTTTCCACTTTAAAATTTTATTTATCAATTTCATTTTTCTCTTACGTAATCGGGTGGAACTTGTTTGTAATCTATTATATATTCGGCTAACTTCCTAAAAACCGGCACTACTGAAACTTCCGCGGTAGAAGCATCGGGTTGATCCATCTTCACCAAAATTACGAATTCCGCATTCAAAGGTCCGTAGCCTACAAAAGTCTGAATCGTCTCACCGGAATACCCTCTTCTGTTTTCCCCCAAAAGTGACCAGGGAATCTGAGCCGTTCCCGTTTTTCCGGCAATATAGTAACCGGGAATTTGTGCCCTTCTGGCGGTTCCTTCCTCAATGACATTAATCAGCATCGAAGTAATTTTTGAAGTCGTTCCCGAAGAAAAAACTCTTCTTTTCCTTTCCGGCTCCGGATTGAAGTTTTTCGCCAAGTAGGGCTTCATCAACTCGCCCCCGTTGGCTAAAACCAAAAAGGAATTAAAGAGCTGCATCGGTGTAATTTCAATTCCTTGGCCGAAAGAAGCATTGGCGAAATTAACGTCGTATCCTTCTTTGAAAGATAAGTTTTCCGAGTAAACTTCTCCTTGCAGATCGATTTCCGTCTTTTCGAAAAAACCAAAGTCTTCAAGGTAATCCAAAAAAACTTGGTTTTCAAGTTGCTGCTGGACATAAATCATTCCCGTATTTATCGATTGTTCCATCACTTTGTTCATATCCACCTCTCCCCACTCTCTCCGACCGTAATTCCTCAAGGTGTGTCCACTGACTACTTCAAAGCCCTTGTCATAGTAGGTGTCTTGAGTACTTACCACTCCTTCCTCCAGAGCCATACCCATAACTATCGGTTTGAATGCAGAGCCGGGTTCAAATAATGCTTGAACCGCATTATTTTTAAAAATATCCAATCTCTGGACCTGTCTGTAGTCATTGGGGTTAAAATTGGGATAGTTTGTAAGAGCTAAAATTTCTCCGGTGCCGGGATCTCCCACTATGACGGTTCCGGACGTTGCATTAAAGTCTTCGACGGCCTCCTCCAAAAGCTTTTCGGCCATAAATTGAATATTGTAATCTATGGTAACATCAAGACTCAATCCCGCTTGAGCCGAGTCCGTCGTTATCAATTGGCCTCTCGGATTTCTCCAGCCCTCTTGCACTCCGGTTGCTCCGCTGAGCACATCATCATAATACCCTTCCAATCCATATTGTCCCCTCTCGGTTCCTCCTACGAAACCGATAACATGAGAAGCCAGTTGTCTTTGAGGATAAAATCTGAGCTCTTCTTTCCTTAGATTGACTCCCGCAAAATTTAAATTATTAATCGCCTCTACCTCTTCCTCAGAAAGTTGTCTTTTTAAGACCTCGAAGGATCTATCGGTTTTTTGCAGTTTTTCATCTATAATTTGTCTGTCGATACCCAAAATAGTAGCCAAAGAGGTAGCTATCGCCTCTTTATCTTCACCTTCGCCTTCAATTTCCCTGGGAGAAAGATAAGCCATCTTCCACCCCCTGTTTACTGCCAAGGGGATTGATTCTCCACTCTCATTTTCAGCGAATATATTTCCTCTGCCTCCTTCCGTTTTTCTGTATATTTTTTGCTGTCTTTCGGCTTGCCGCATCCAGTGATCGGCTTCGGTAATTTGGAGTCTGTAAAGCCGAAAAACCAAAACCGAACTCAATAAAAAAACGAATATTAAAAGAATATTTAACCTCGCTTTGCTCATTTTACCACAACTTCACTACCGAGAACCTCTATATAACTGACTTTACTCGCTTCTTCAAAGTTCAATTCCCGAGCTATGTTTTCAACTTCAAAAAAAGAGTTGCTTTGCAGAAATTGGTATTCCAAACTTCTGCTTTCTTGAGAGTAATTGCTTATTTGCTCCTGATATTTTTCAATCAAGTAAGTTTCTTGAGTTAAACTGCCGACTTGATTGACATATGAAAACACGACAAGAGCCAATAATAAGAAGGAGATTATATATTGAATTTTTGTTTTATTGTCCATCTGTTTTTTCAGCTACTTTTAATATTGCCGACCTTGAAGAAGGGTTTTCGGCTACCTCCTCGTCGGAAGGAGTAACCGACTTGACCACTTTTAACCCTTCTCGGCTTTTAAAGAATTTCTCTACCTCCTCACCTTCCAGATTATGAAAGGATATGACCACGATACGTCCTCCGGGTTCCAAAACATTGAAGGCCTGCGGAAGAACTGCTTTTAAATTGTCAAGCTCCGCATTGACCACGATACGTAACGCTTGAAAGGTTCTGGTAGCGGGATGAATTCTTCCTTTTTCATAATCCTTGGAAACCGCCCTTTTTATGGCTTCAACCAGTCCTCCGGTTGTCTCCAAGGGTCTTGACTTTATTATCTGATCAGCTATTTCTCCGGCATATCGCTCACCGCTGTAATCTTTTATTATCTTTATCAGGTCACCCTTTTTCCAATTATTAACTATATCTTTAGCCGTAAGGAGTGATTTTTCATCATATCTCATATCCAACGGTTCATCTCTTTGAAAGCTAAATCCTCTGCCGGACTTTTCTATGTGCCAAGTTGACATCCCCAAATCAAGCATAACACCCGAAACCGAACTAAAACCCTTCTCTTTTACGACTTCTTGTAAAAAAACATACGACTCGTTTACCAGTTCCAATCTTTCTATCTTTTCCTTTTTCATTCTTTCGTGCATCTTCTTATCCCATTCGAAACCCAGAACTTTTCCTTTCGGTCCGTTTCTCCTGAGTATCTCTTCGGTGTGTCCTCCTTCCCCTACGGTACAATCTATAAAATTCTTATTTTCTTCGACGTTCAAAAGATCTACGGCCTCTTTTTTCAAAACGGTCTTGTGGCTTTTTTGCATATCAAACTCCCAGCTCTTTTAATTCCTCCGCTATATCCCCTACTTCACTTTCGGTTTTTTCTTTGTAATCTTCCCATTTGTCTTTATCCCAAATCTCCATTCTGTTATATACTCCGGCAATGGTTATCTCCTTTTCCAGATCGGCATACTCCTTTAAGTAATCAGGGATCAATATTCTTCCCGAACTGTCGATTTCAACCTCCATAGCTCCGGCAAGCATTACCCTGGCAAAGCTTCTGGCATCCGCTTGGGAAAGCGGAAGGTTGCTGATTTTTTCAGCTAATTTTCTCCATTCATCAAGTTGGTAAAGAAAAAGGCAGCCGTCCAGTCCTCTGGTCACGACTACCTTTCCGTCCAAGTCATCACGAAACTTAGCCGGTACGGCCAGTCTCTTTTTGGCATCTATTTTATAATTGAATTCTCCTATGAACATTGAGTTTTCCACAATTTTTAGGGGTTTTCCCCACTTTTATCCACAACTTTCCACATCACTTCCATTTTATCCCACTTTTTTTCTGATGTCAACACTTCAAGATTGTGGATAATAAAATCACCCCTCCTTAGAGGGGTGATTGATAAGTCTTTAAAATTAAAAATCTAAAGCTCGTCGGGGAAATCAATTTCTTTTTCAGTGTCAATATCGGAAAACTCGATTGTAAAATTCAAAGTGGGAGAAGATCCCGTAGAGAATCCGATAAACGGATCGGGAAAATCCAAATCCCGGGAAAAAGAAATTTCTTGATTGGCTGATAGCTTGTAAATATTGAGGTCTTCCTTTTCCGCATATACTTCAATCTTCAAATCTTCTTCCAAAATCTTCAAGCCGGTAAGTGGAACCCGGTAATGATACATTTCCTTTTCATTAATCTTTTCTTCCTCGGATATTGCTTCTACAAACTGACTGTCAAAGACCGGTTCACTTAAAAAGCTATCTTCAGTAAGAGTGTGTGTTAGCCACCTTCCTCTCACCTCTTCTATGTTTCTATCGAAGTTTTCTGCAAAAAACGACTCCAAAACTATCGGAGGATCTTCTTCTTCGAAAAGAATAAAAATATCCGGATCTCTAAACTTGAACTTGCCCTCGATCTCTTGAGGGGATCCTTCCATTTGAGTCTCCAAAACGAAGTCTCCCTCCGCTTTCAGTCTCTCCCCTCTTTCAAAATAAGCGTTTGAGCTTAATTCGTAGAATCCTTCCCGAGCGCTTTCCAAAGCCCCGTTGAAGTTCGCCTCGAAAGATCCGAGCGATCTAAAGTTCTCCGCCGTCGCTTCCATTCTTTTTTCTTCCACCGGCACCACTTTCGTCGATTGATATATCCCGAAGATCAAGATTCCTATAATTAAAAATTTCAATAACGATTTTAGCGCATTTTTTTTCATATTTTTTTTACTGGTTTAGTTTTTCTATTGTAAAGTCTTCCGGATTAACTTTGACCTTGTCCCCGGGACTCAGTTTATCAGAAAGCATGGCAGTGGCAAATTCATCACCCACTTCGTTTTGTATCACTCTCTGCATCTCCCTGGCCCCGAAGACCGGTTCGTAGCTAATTTCGACTATCTTCCGTTTTAATTCGTCCGTTATTTCAAATTCAATATGTTTTTCTTTTAAATTGGCTTTCAATTTTTGAAATTGAAGCTCAGCTATCTCTACCAAATTATCTTTAGTTAACGGCTCAAAAATTACCGTACCGTCGAATCTATTGACGAATTCGGGCCTAAAAAGTCCTTCCCGAAAAAGGTAATCCAAAATATCTTCCCTGACCTTTTCCAAAGGAATCTCTTTTTTAACTGAATCCATTATTATTTTGTAGCCGGCGTTGCTCGTCGCTATCACCATGCAATTTCTAAAATCAATCTTACGCCCGACACCGTCGGTTACATGCCCTTCATCCAATATCTGCAAAAATAAATTCAATATATCCCTATGGGCCTTTTCCAGTTCGTCCAAAAGAATAAGTGAAAACGGATCTTCAATTACTTGCTCGGTCAGATTTCCCTCTCTGTCTTCGGAACCGATAAGCCTTGAAAGATCCGCCACCTCCTGATACTCGGACATGTCTATCCTGATCATTCTCTTTTCATCACCGAAGTAGGTATCGGCTATCGCCTTCGCCGTCTCCGTCTTTCCGACTCCCGTAGGACCCAAAAAGAGAAAAGAGCCGATAAGGCCGGTCCTGGTATCCAAGTCGGATCTTGACCTTCTCAAACTTTTAGATATCTCACTAACGGCCGTTTCCTGATTGATTATCCTTTTGTGGATCTCTTCTTCAAGATTAAGAAGTGCCTTTTTTTCCTCATCAGCCACCTCACCTACCGGAACCTCCGCCTTTTCGGAAACGACTTCGGCCACCCCTTCTTTCTTGAGAACTTTTTTCTTCTTTTGACTTGCAGAGATTACGGACTCTTCCAGAAGGCGCATCGCTTTCTCCGGCAAGGGATCGGACGTTAAAAATTTTTCACTAAATTCTACCGCTGCTTTGAGCGCCGGATAAGATATGAAAAGCTTGTGTTTTTCCTCCAGCCCGGGAGTAATCATTTCACAAAGTCGAATCGCTTCATCATTTGAAATTTCCGAAACTTCCACTTTTTGAAATCCGGAGTTAACCGCTTGATTTCTTTCCACGACTCGTCTGTAGTCCTTATAATTGGTTATTCCCACCACCCTGAAATCGGAGTGGCTGAGGTACGGTTCCAAAACACCGGATATGTCCACAATACCGGCTTTTTCTGCTCCGGCGATGTATTGGTGAAGATTATCGATTACCAAAATTATATTTCCGGCCCGAGCCACTTCGCTAAATACCTGATCTAACATCTTTTCGGTGTTTTCTTTTCCCTCCACTTGGGCAATTAATGACTTCAATTTCAGCTTGTAGACTTTTTTGTAATTAACACCGGGGATCGAAATCCCTAAAAAGCTTTTTCTGGTCAATTCGTCAACCATGCTTCTTCTGCCCGTACCGGGCCTACCGACCAAAACGACATTGTTTTGTCCGTCTCCGGATAAGATCCTTTCCATGCCTTCTATCGCCTCTTCGTGTCCAACCGTTTTTCTAAAACCCCGACTGACCAGATTCTGATTCCAATCAACGGCAAAATTGTCCAACCAATAAGTGGCTCCCGAAGCCCAATCTTTACCCAAAGTTCCGAATCGAGCTAAGTTTTCATAATCCCAGAATCTTCTATTCTTCTCTCTCTTTTTTTTCATACGGACATACCAAGACGTAAGCGACTCTATTTCTCTTTCTTTTAGATCCCAATTCATCAAAACTTTTTCCAAAAAATCATTAGTGGTGGCCAAAGCGACCAAAATATCTTCGGCTCTTATTCTTTCGTGATTCTTTCTGCTTGCTATAGCCAAACTCCGAGTTACGGTTTCCTTAAAGCAGCCCGTAACTTCTCTGTTTTTGCTCTTTCCCATTACCGACTTCAAAGGGCTTAAAAGATCCGCTTTATCAATAAGAAAGCGAGTAAAAACAAAGTGGGCGGACTCCGAGTCCTTTAAGGTATAATAAAGAAGAGAGTTGGAGTTTTTATCACCTATTTTTATCGCTTTGTCTACAATTTCAGCCGCTTCGTAGTTAAAATAATCAGCATAATTTATCTCTTCTATCTTGGAACTCGCCTCTTCAAGAGAGAGTGGTAATTTCGGATCTTTTAATTCTTGGTTAAAAAAACAATCCAGATACCAAAAAAGCAAAAAGTTAAAAAAGAAAAGGAGAGCGACTCCTAAAATTCGAATCGGAGAAATTATTCTTAAGGAAGTTTCTAAAGTCGCCACCAGCCAAAATATTAAGAAAATAAGAAATGTGTAGAAGCAAACCCTCTTCAAAAATAAAGCTTTTTTCAAAAGCAAAGGAGTTTTAATCGCTTTGAATATCAGTGATTTTTTAGGAGAAAAATTAAACATCTAAATTATAAGTATCAAGCTGACGACAATTCCCGCAACAATTAAAAGTGGCAAAACGAACCAAACCAAGAAAAGTATAAGTCCGAATAAAAGAACTAAACCGGTAAAAACCAAACCTATCGTTATTAAAACGATTCTTACCAAAAAACCCAAAAATCTGGAAAAAGAATTCAAAAGCAATGCCTGAAGGTTTTCAGTTAAATTGGCCAATCCTTCTCGGTAAGGTTCGGTAATTCTCTTCCAAGGGGAGAACAAAGTCTTTAGGGAAGCTTTTATCGAAAAAAATTCCAGACTGAATCTTAAAAAGTTCCTCCAGGCCCGCAAGATTCCGGCCGGGGCCGACTTGAAGTGCCAGGCCAACCATCGGAAAAAAAGATTCTTTTCGATTGTTTTTATCATATTGGTCAATTATATATGATTTTTAAAAAATTAAAAAGCCATTGACAAAAATTAAGTCACATCTATAATGGTCTCAAAAGGTCGATTGAAATCATAAGAAAAAATATGGAAACGATTAAAAAATTAAAAATAAATTTTCTATTGGATGAAGAAGAGGAAGAAGATGGCGAGGATTGGGATGAAGACGAAGACCTTTTGGATGACGAAGAAATAGAAGATTGGGAATAACTTGATAAAAAGCTGAAAACCCACCCTTTCTGCGAGGGTGGGTTTTTTATTAGAATGAAAACTCCAATAATTCCACGAGAATATAATAAATCCCCAAAATCACCAGGATTATCAAAATTATATCGGTTATGTATAGCTTAAAAAAGGTCATTAAAATAATCCGAATACCTTAATTATGAATAGAGCGTAAAGTAACAGATAAAAAATCCCTTCGGAAACATGAATCTTTCTCGATATTCCCGAGATTACAAAAAGAGCCGTAGCCAATATCAAAAAGGGAACCCCTACTCTGTAAGTCTCGCTATCCAGGGGCAGATCACTGATTAATCCCGGAATACCGATTACCATAAAGGAATTAAAAATATTGGAACCGAATATATTACCAAGAGCCAATTCGGAATTTCCTTCCCGGGCCGCTTTCACAGAGACAAAGAGCTCCGGCAAAGTCGTTCCGATGGCTACGGCTATTATGGCGATTGCTCCGACTGCAATTTGGTGTATCTCCGAAAGCAATACAACCGATTCAATTAAATACCTGGAACCGAAAGCCAGGAGAAAAACTCCCATAAAAAGTAGAACTATATCGACAATTTTAAGTTCCGGCTTTGTTTTGTCTTTTCTTTTTTTAATCTGTTTTTTTGTTTTTTGAGAGGATAAGTTCTTCGAATCTTCTTCCGAAGAATCAAAATCATTAAAAATTACATAAGTTAAATAAACTACATAACCGAAAACGAGAGCTATGCTTTCCGGCCTGATAATCATAATCTCACTATCCCCCGCAAAAGGATATATCATAACAAAAAGTAGCGCTGTGCCGCCGGCCAGGAGGGGTAAATCCAGATCAATTAAACTTTTCGGAACCACCAACTTGCCCCCGACAAGGGCGGTGACCCCGACCACTAATAAAATGTTGGCAATGTTCGATCCTATGGCATTAGCCGCAACTATTTCCGGAGCATTTTGCAAGACAGCCATTATTCCGGTAAAAAGTTCCGGAAAAGAGGTTCCCAAGGAAACTACGGTTACTCCGATTATAAACGGAGAAAGTCCCAAAAAAAACCCGACTTTTTCAGCGGATTCCAAAAACCAATCAGCACCCTTGGTCAGCCCAACGATCGAAATCGTGAATATGAATATTAAGATTAAGGTGTTCATAAAAATAAAACCCCTCTTAAAAAAGAGGGGTGGGAGTCAGCTCCTACTTGGATTTAATTTTAACTTCTTTTCCGGATTCAACTTCATTAGTTTTCGGAATTTTAACTTTTAAAATGCCGTCTTCGTAACTCGCTTTTACGTTGTCTTCGTCTACATTGGACGGAAGTCTTACAACTCTTTCGAAAGTACCTTTTCTGATCTCTTTTTTGTAATAGCCTCTCTCTTCATCACTGTCTTCAACTTCTTCTTTCTTGCCTCCTTTTATCTTCAGTACACCGTCACTGATATTTACGCTCAAGTCTTCGGAATTCATTCCCGGAGCACTAACCTCGGCAATTATACTGTCTTCGGTTTCGTAAAGATCCATCTCCGGAGCGGATTCCCTTTTGGTGACCGGCAAAAACCAATCGTCGTCACCGAAAAGTTTTTCCATCTCTCTGAAGGGTTCATATGGAATAAGTGCCATAATCCTTTTTAGGTTGGTTTACTTCTGACCTTTCTATTAATAATTATAATTAATTTGTACAAAAAATCAAGATTAAAATTAACGTTTTTCAGTGACATGAAATCGTCATTCCCGACCCCGATCGGGAATCTCTTTGAACACTTCTCCGCCTGCCCCGTGAAATTTGCGTAGTAACCATTTCACCGGGGTCATTCCCGACCCCACAACCCCCGTCATTCTGAGGGCGATAGCCCGAAGAATCTCTTCGAAAAGATCTTCGCTACGCTCGAGATGACGAAGAGTGGAAGATCGTCATTCCCAACTTGATTGGGAATCCCATAGAAGCTGGCAATACAAAGAGATTCCCGCTTTCGCGGGAATGACAACCACCCCCTCCGTCATTCCCGGCTTGATCGGGAATCTTATGAAACCCCGGCATACCGGACTAAAGTATAATTAAAATGCTCTCCGCTGAATTGACCTTAGTTCGGGTTCCTCCTTCTTAGCTTGCCCGTATGGCAAAAAGAGTTTATAATTGGACAATATGCAAATATTCGAATTACATTTTAATCCCAAAAATAAACAAGGACGCCTCATAGATACTTTCTGTTACCAACCGGGAGACGTATATGAAAAAAGGTTGGGAACATTAGCTATAGCCGGAGAGTTAAATGTTAAGAGCTCAAAAAAGAAAACCGTACTTAATAATCTGGCTTACAAAATAAAAAGCACCTACCACTCCCTCCCTACCAGAAGTCAAGAAGAAGCCCTGCGTGAAGGATTGACTCAAGGCAATGAGTTTTTATCCGACAAAAGTGTAGACGAGCAATTGAACGTAGCTGTACTTTCGGTAAAAGGAAAAGAATTGCAGTTCAGTGCAATTGGTAAAATAAAAATATTACTTTCGAGAAACGGAGAAATCACGGATATTGGTCAAAATGCCGATGGAAACGCTGAGAGTTTCGGAAGTATAGTAACCGGAAAAGTTAAAAAGGAAGACAAACTCATAATTTTAACTGAAGATATATACGAACATTTCGTCAATCAAGGCCTTTTAATAGAATTAGCTGAAAAGAGCCCAATTAATGAAAAAAAACTGAACAAAATTTCCGAAACACAAGAGGAAAAATTCCCGAAAGCAGCGGGAATTTGCCTTATTATGGATTTTTCCGTAGAAACGATTCCGGAAAATGAAAAGATTATAAACAAAAATAAATTTTCTTTTAAAAAAACGTTTCTTAATTTTGCCGAAGAGAGTCAAAAAATACTCTCTTTTGTTATGGAAAGAATAAAAGTGGGAGCTAAAAAAACATTTTTCTTTCTGAAAGAAAATATCGGTCCCGCTTTCAAAAAATTCGGTAAGCTTCTATTGGCTGTAATCAAAGATCTAAAAAAGGGAATTTCATCCTTTTTCGGTTTTTTGTTGAAGAAAGTTAAAAAAGGGAAAAACAGCCTAAAAGAATCGTTCAACAAAAAAAGGGAAGCAAAAAACAAAAAGAAAGAAGAGGGAAATTCGGAAAAAAAAGATTTTCAAGAAGTAGAGACCGAAGAAACACCTATAAAAAAATCTACAAAAAAAATAAGTTTTTTCCTTCGAGGGGGTAAAAAGGAATTTTCTAAATTAAAAAAGAAGATCAAGCGACTACCGAAAAAAGAATGGTTTCCGGAAATACCAAAGTTCAAGATGCCCAAAAACGAAAAAGAACGACGAAATATTTATTTAGCCGGGCTTCTGTTTTTAATAATATTAACCGGATCGCTGGTCACCCATTTTGAAAGGCAAAGACAAATCGAAGAGCAAAAAGTTCAACTTTCCGAAATAAGTGAGCGGCTAAATCAAATAAACATGGATTCGGAAGAGGCTTTCAGCCAACTCTTAGCTCATTATGAAAATTTAGACAATTTAATAACGGAGGGAATGGTTTTGGAATCGAATGCGGAAATTCTACAAAATGAAGTAGTAGCCAAATTACTGCAAATAACCGATGCGGAAATAGTAGAGGAGCCCAAAGTGGTTTCTGAAGCTAATGAAGTAACGCCCAGCAAATTGGAATTTGCTCAAAATGAGCTTTACCTATACAATCCTTTCCTTTCCAATGTTGAAAAATATAATCCGGAGACTGAAGAAACATTGATAAGACCGGTAGATTTTGAAAATAACGGAATCTTTTCCATGACTTCCATTGAGGAGGAAGTCTTCTTCTTCAGTCGTCCGAATAAAATAATTGCACTTAATGAGAGCCAAAGAACCGAACTTTTAACTTCTCCCTATGAAAATTACAGCTTTCAGCAGATGGATTCTTTTGAAGACTATCTCTATCTATTGGAAGGACAAAACAATCAAATAATAAGATACCATAAAGATGGTCTGCAAGATCCCACGGTTTGGATAAGAGAGAGAAAACCGGGGCAAATTATTTCTTTTGCTGTAGATGAAACAATTTGGATGCTTAAAGAAAATAATAAAATTTGGCAGTACGAATCAAACGTGCCGAACACCGATAGTCTGATAGAATTAAAAGAAATTTTCCCTCTTCCCGAAAGATTTACGAAAATAAAGACCGGAACAAATTTACCTCTTTTCATCTTAGAGCCCCGGAATAATAGAATAATAATTTCCTCTAAGGAAGGAGAGCTCATAAAGCAAATCATAATCCCTCAAGCAAATAATCTAAAAGACTTCGTGATAACCGAAGAAATAAAAATATACCTCCTGGATGACCAGAAGGTATATTCTCTTGATGTCGATATTTAGTTTTGCTACTATTTAAGCTCTACTTCGGCTCCGGCTTCTTCTAATTTTTCTTTCATTTCATTAGCTTTCTCAGCAGGAACGCCTTCTTTAATTGTTTGTGGGGAATCAGCAGCCGAATCAACCATTGTCTTGGCGTCCTTTAGCCCTTTACCGGTTATATCTCTAACAACTTTAATAACCTCTATTTTCTTTTGGCCGATTCCTTGCAACTCAACATCATAATTGCTTTTCTCCTCCTCTTCTTCTCCCCCATTTCCGTTTCCGGCTGCCGGAGCAGCGGCTACGGGAGCGGATGCAGAGACTCCGAACTTATCTTCCAAAACTGAAACCAGTTCGGAAAGCTCTAAAGCGGAAAGATTGGAAATTTCTTCTACCAAGTCCTTGAATTTTTCGGGAACTTCTACCTTTTCTGAATCTGAACTTTCCGAAGAATCCTTCTTTTCTTCTTTTTTTTCTTCTTTTTTTTCTTCCTTCTTTTTAGCCATATTTTTTTAAGCCTTTTACCTCCGAAGGAGTTCGAAGCTTAGTTGATTACTTTTTATTATTTTTTACTCGCCTTGTCCAAAACGGTGATTAAGTTTCTAACATTTCCTTCCAACACCCCAACGAAACCGCTAAGTGGCGCAGCAATGGTGGATACGAGCTGAGCCTTGAGCTGTTTTTTGCCGGGCAAATCAGCCAGTTCCTTAACTTTTTCCGTTTCCAATACGTCTTTTTCCAGAAGGGCTCCCAAAATTTCTATCGAAAAATCTTTCGAAAATTCGTTAATCACTTTAGCCGGAGCAACTATATCTCCGAAACCGAAAACAAAAGCCAGTTCACCTTCCAGGGATTCGGGGTTGAAATCAATCCCCTCTTTATCCAGAGCAATTTTAGCTAATGTTTTTTTCACCACCATGATGTTTGCATTACAGTCTTTCAACTGGTTCCTGAGATCTTCCATGTCTCTGGCTTTCAAACCTTTGTAGTTTACAAAATAAACTACCGTTTGTTTGGAAGCTTTTTCACGAATGTCTTTAATTATTTCTTCTTTTTCTTTTCTTGTTAAAGCCATAATAAAAATCTGCATTAACGCAGATCAGTAGGAATTTTCCTTGGTAGGATGATTAAGCTTTGAGCCCCTACTGTCTACGGAGTAAATATTAAATTGACTGCATCTATTATAATTCTTTTAAATCTATTGTCAAGAATTTTGTTTTAGGGCCTCAATTACCACATTACCAAACTCTTCGGCTGCCTCCGGGCCATCGGCGGTAATTACATTTCCGTCTCTAACCACGCTTTCCTCAACAAATACGGCTCCACCTTTTTCTATTTTCTTAATTGCACTTTTATCCATATTGGAAGTCCAAACCGTCGCTTTTTTGTTTTGTAAAACCCCTGCTGCGGCTAAAATAACCGGACTTATACAAATAGCGGAGACGATTTTATTCTTTTTTTCAAATTCATTAATTAATTTATGAATCTCGGAATTGTTCAGATGTTTCAGAGCTCCGGAGCCACCGACCAAGACAGCTCCTTCGTAATCATCCGGATTTAAATCATCTATGGAATGCGTTTCAACCTCTCCCCCTTCGGATCCGTAAGCTACGCCCTCCTCGTTGGAAAATGTCTCCACTCGCACTCCTCCTTCCTCCAAAATTTCTCGAGGAATGAAATATTCTTCGTCTCTAAAATTTTTATGAGCTATGATTATCGCTATCTGCATATTATCTTAAATATTGATTTTTAGCTTGCACATGTTCAAAGTGATTCCTACTAAAAATTGTATCACCGGTTTCCGGATCCGACAAGTAGTACCAATAATTGTTTTCCGTCGGATATATGGCCGCCTCTATAGCGTTCATGCCCGGATTGGATATCGGTCCTTTCGGCAACCCGGTTACTGCGTAAGTATTATAAGGGGACTGAATCTTCGTTTCTTCAGCGGTAACATCTATTCCTCTCCTCCCGGTTACGTAATTGACTGTCGCGTCAACTTGCAAAGGTATTCCCGCCTCTTTTCTTCTCCATAATATGTCGGATACTTTTTCCATGTCTTCATAATCGGGGACCTCCCTTTCAATCATTGAAGCCATATTGATTATTTCAAAAACATTTTTATCCCGCCTTTCTATTTCCGCGTGCATTTCCTCGGTCAACCTATTTTCCAGATTAGCAATCATTTTTTCTATCAATCGTTCAGGGGAATCATTTTCAATTCGATAAGTGTCGGGAAAAAGATAGCCTTCCAAGCTGATTTCTTTCGATAGGTCTTGAAGAATTGGGTAATCAAACTCTTGAGCCGGTTTCTCCGACAATCCTAAAAGCTTCGCTTGAGGTGCTGGAAGACCGGTAATCTCAAAAAAGTCTTCTCTACTTACAACCCCTTCGTTTTCCAAGTGAGTGGCGATTTGGACTATCGTCCACCCTTCAATTATGGTCACGGTTTCGAAGATGGTTTCTCCGGAAGAAAAAAGATCAACTATCCTCTCGATTGACATCTCGGAATCCAGCTCGTAGCGACCGGCTTGCAAATTACCGATATTGTTGGTTAAAGCAATTTGTCCGAGGAAAACGAATTTATCGTTTATTATACCTTTCCGCTTTAAATTGTCAGCTATCTCAATAACGCCTTGTCCAGAATCAACGTTAAAAACGATCTTTTCCTGATCGGCTTCCCACCCGAGAGAAGCTACCCGGTGATTAAAAAGGGAAACTGAAAAAAATAGAGTTGCTACAACAATTGTAAGAAGAAATATTTTTCTATTCATTTTCTTTTATGAGTGGAACGAATCTGAATCCGAAGTATTTTTCTTCGGTTAAGTCGTCTTCCTCCTTTTTAAATTTATATATGGAATCTCCTATCGGTACCACGATAACACCTTCCGATTTCAATTGCTCAATCCATTCTTGGGATAGGTCACCTCTCTTTTCAAGAGCGGCGGAAACCAAGATTTTATCATACGGTCCATTTTGAAAGTGACCCCGATAGCCGTCTTTACAAATAAATTCAGCTATCTCTTTTTCAATAAAGCTATATTTTCTAACGTTTCTCTCACCCGTCTTTTTCAACTCTTCAATTCGTTCCAGGGCGGTAACTTTTCCGTCAGTTCCGACTATTTCCGCTAAAAGAGCCGTCGTCCAGCCCGATCCGGACCCTATATCCAACACATTGTCTCCCCTCTTAGGGCTTAATTTTTCAAGCATAAAAGCAACTACGGAAGGCTGAGAAATCGTTTGACCTTCTCCGATAGTGAGAGGTCTGTCCTCATAAGCTGACTTTTTTTGACTTTCCGGAACGAAATCCTTTCTATCTATCTTTAAAAAAGCCTTCTTCAGGCTTTCACTTCTTAAATGCCCCCTTTTTTTTAATTTTTCAACCAGCATTTATTTTAGCAAAAGACTAAGTTTCATCTTTGCTCTTTTCAAAAAACCCAACTCATCAATGAAAAGTTTTCCGAAGAGATGATCTATTTCGTGTTGAAAAACAACGGCTCCGATTCCCTCCGCTTCCAAAAGCATCCTTTCCCCATTTTCGGTAAGTGCCTCTATTTTTACTCTCTTAGATCTCTCTACATCGGTCCAAAAATCGGGGAAACTGAGACACCCTTCTTTTGTAGTAATTGTTTCTTCTCCCCTTTCAACTATTTCCGGATTCATAAAGGCAAAATAATCATGGCCGTCTTTAACTACGAAGACCTGTTTTGAGACACCCACCTGAGGAGCGGCCAAACCAACCCCTTCGACTTCTCTCAAAGTCTCTTTCATCTCTTTAATGAGGTCTTCGACTTCCTCCACTCCATCGACCTCATCCGCCTTTTTTCTTAAGACGTTATCCGGATAAGTTTTTATTTGAAGTTTGCTCATAACTAAAAAGCAGGGGCGGAGGGACTCGAACGTCGCCTTGCTCTCTAAAAACCCTCGGTTTTTAGTCTTTTCCAACTCGGGAAAAATTTATTAATTTTTCCCGACCCCTTTCAAGGTTCGAATCCTCGCCCATCAATTTTAAAATTACTTTGATTGCAGGGGCGGAGGGACTCGAACCCCCAAGACAAGATTTGGAATCTTGCGGTTTGCCAATTGAGCCTACGCCCCCTTTTTTTACTTAACTTTCGCCTTGTGCTCGGTATGTTTTTCACAAACCTTGCAAAATTTACTCGGCTTTAAATTATCAACTTCAACGGCTTTCCCTTTTGGCTTCTGAATGTAGTAGTTGTTTCTTTTACACTCACCACACTCCAGCGTGATATATGGTCTTCTTGTTCTTGTAGCCATTTCTCAATTATTTAATGAATCTTGAGCCACCCGCGGGACTTGAACCCGCGACCCCGTCCTTACCATGGACGTGCTCTACCTCTGAGCTAGGGTGGCATTATAGGACAAGACAACTCCAAATTTAAAGAACTTTTGAATTTAATTTAGGTCTGGGTTGCACTGTCCTTAATGTGGGCCGGGAGGGATTCGAACCCCCGAAGGCATGAAGCCAACAGATTTACAGTCTGTTCCATTTGGCCACTTTGGTACCGACCCGAAATTACTACGGGCTATTATAGCATAAATTAAGCTCTTGACAAAAATATAAAACCCGCAAGTTTACTTATTTAACAGTTCTTTCACCTTATCCGTAATATCATCCAATTCGGTATTTGATTTTATAAAGTAATACGAAGGTTCGTATTTCGCTACCGCATCCAAAATATCATCATTGGTATCCAAATTGGTAAGCATCACGACCGGCACTTCCCCACCCCACCTGCCACTTTCTCTTACTTCTTTCAAAACCTTCGTACCTTTCTTTTTAGGAAGAAGTATGTCCAAAACTATAACATCCGGCTTTTCTTCCAAAGCGACTTCCACTCCTTCTTTACCGTCATGTGCACCCAAAACATCAAAACCCTCAAATTCGAATTTCTCTTTATACATCTGCAAAAGACCCTCTTCATCTTCCACTATTAATACATTTGCCATATTTTTACTTGTAATTTAAACGAAAAAACTAAAACACCATTGGTTAATTATACAAAATATAATTAATTTTAAAAGAAGCTAATTTAAAAATCTTTTTTCCCTTAACTTTTTGTGATACTTCACGGCGAATCGGTGGGCTTCATCTCTTACTTTTACAAGAGTCTTTTTTTTGAGAAACGAAGGTTTCTCTCCGATTATTTCGTTTTTATTTCTTTTTTCGCCCTTTGCCAGGCCGACAACGGGTATCTCAAAACCTTTTTCACTTAATACCTCCTCGGCGACATTGACTTGTCCTTTTCCACCGTCTATCAAGACCAAATCGGGAAGCTCCCAACTTTTCTCGAATCTTCTTTCCAAAACCTCCCTGAGCATCCCCGTATCGTCGGTCTTTTTTACCGTCTTGATTTTGAATTTCTTATATCCACTTTTCAGCGGTCTATCTCCCTCGAAGACAACCATGCTTCCGGCAGCCAACTTTCCTCCCAGATTGGAGACGTCGTATCCCTCTATCCTTATTTTTTCTCCTTCCAGTTCGGGGGGAGTAATTAAAGCGGTGTCGTATATATGATTTACGGAATCGATCTGTTTTTTTAATTTTTGTGCCTTTTCGAATTCTTTTTTATCGCTGGCCTTTTTCATCCTCTTTTCCAAAGATTTCAATACCTCTTTCTTTTTTCCTTTGAAAAATCTTTCAATATTTCTAATATCCTCCATGTACTCTTTTTTATCCAAATCTCCCACGCAAGCTCCGGGACAAAGCCCTATCTGATGATAGAAACAAGGTCTTTTCATTCTCTTTAGCTGTTTTTCGGTATGGGTATTATAAGGAAAAATCTTTCTCAAAATTCTCAAGGCCTGCCTTATCGCCGAAGAGGAAACGAAGGGCCCGAAAACGGATCTGCCTTCCCTTTTTTCCCGGCCTCTCTTGAGAATGACTCTCGGATATTTTTCATCGGTAATAACGACGTACAGAAAGCTTTTGTCGTCCTTTTGTTTTATATTGTAGAAGGGTTCGTGCTTTTTTATCAATTTCGCCTCCAAAATTAAAGCTTCAATCACCGTTTCCGTAACTCGGTAATCTATTCCGGCCACATCTTCGATCATTCGTTTGGCTTTGGGGTCGGCTGAACTCAAAAAGTAGCTTTTTACTCTCTTTTTCAGCTTTCCCGCTTTCCCGATGTATATTATTTCACCGTCTTTGTTTTTGAAAATATATACACCGGGACTTCCGGGCAATTTTTCAATTTTTTCTTTAACCCACTTCTTCATAAAAACAGACCCTTTCTACACACCATTTCTACACCCGAAGGGTGTAGAAATAGGAGTAAAATAGAACTATTAAAGCATTTTTCTTAAGTATTTCGCCGTCTTGCTTTTCGCTTTTGATTTTATCTCTTCCGGGGTTCCGGCCACCACCAGCTCTCCCCCGTTTTCACCTCCTCCCGGTCCCAGGTCGATTATGTAATCCGAAGATTTTATAATCTCCAAGTTGTGTTCAATAATAACCACCGAATTTCCTCTATCCACCAGATTCTGTAAAACTTCTATCAGTTTTTTAACGTCTTCGTAGTGAAGCCCCACCGTCGGCTCGTCCAAAAGATAAAGAGTATTTCTGGTATCCTTGCGGGCCAGCTCCGAGGAAAGCTTGACTCTTTGGGCCTCTCCCCCGGAAAGAGTCGGAGCCGGCTGCCCCAAGGTCAAATATCCCAAGCCGACATCATAAAGTATCTTCAACTTTCTGTGAACCCAAGGAGTGTCCTTGAAAAAATCCATTGCCTCTTCTATAGTCATGCTCAAAACTTCGTATATGTTTTTACCCCTGTAGTCGACTTCCAAAGTTTCCTTACTGAATCTTTTCCCTTTGCATTCATCGCAAGTTACCCTGACGGTCGGCAAAAAATGCATCTCGACGGAAATATGGCCGTAGCCGTTACAATTTTCACATCTCCCGCCCTTGGTGTTGAAACTGAACCTCCCTTTCTTCCAACCCCTCATTTTCGCCTCGGGGGTGGTGGCGAAAAGCTCCCTGATATCGGTCCAGGCGCTGACGTAGGTTCCCGGAGTCGATCGGGGAGTTCTTCCTATCGGTGATTGATCAATATTTATCACCTTGTCAATATATTCGACTCCCTTTATCTCTTTGAACTTACCGGGCTTTTTTTCCGCGTGATGCAAAACATTAGTTAGGTGTTTGTAAAGGGTTTCGTAAACGAGAGTTGACTTCCCGGATCCGGAAACACCGGTTATCGTCACCAGTCTTCGCAAAGGAAAATCAACATTCAAATCCTTGAGGTTGTTCTTGGAAGCTCCCCTTATCTTTATCTTCGGAGTTCCCGGCTTCACTTTCCTTCTTCTGTCCGGAACGGGAATCTTCTTTTTTCTGCGTAAGTATTTTAAAGTTAGAGACTCTTCATCTTCGTTATCCAAGATATCGGGCATCTTCCCGGAGGCAACTATCTCCCCTCCGTGAACTCCCGCTCCGGGCCCGAAATCAATTAAATGATCGGAGGCCATAATCGTCTTTTCGTCGTGCTCTACCACTATGATGGTATTTCCTTTTTCTTTCAGCTCCTTCAAAGTGTTGAGTAGTCGAGCATTGTCGTATTGATGAAGACCGATGGTCGGCTCGTCCAGAATGTAAAGGGTACCCACCAAACCGGAGCCAACCTGGGAAGCCAGACGAATTCTTTGGGCTTCACCTCCGGAAAGAGTCCCCGCCTCTCTGCTTAAAGTTAAGTAATCGAGTCCTATGTCAAGCAAAAATCCCAGCCTTTGGTTGATCTCCCTGAGCGGCGCCTTGGCGATTTTCATCTTATCTTCCGATAACTGATCATTTAAGCCGTTGAAAAACATAGCCGCTTTGTCTATCTTCATATCCGTAACTTCGACGATATTTTTTTTGCCGAGCAATATGCTCAAGGCTTCCGGCCTGAGTCGCTTACCCTTACACTCCGGACAGATCTTGTCCGACCGCTTGTGCTCTTTACCTATCCCCTTACATTCCGGACAAGCGCCGTAAGGACTGTTGAAAGAAAACATCCGCGGCTCTATAGTCGGATAAGCGAAATTACAAACCGGACAAGACAAATCTTCTGAAAATATGTATTCACTCTTAGTCGGTTCAATTAACGCCTGCAAAGATCCACCCCCTTTGGAAAGTGCCGTCTCCACCGCCGCTACCACCCTTCTTCTTTTTTCCTTTTTTGAAAAATCGAGCTCGGCCGGAATTCTATCTATCACTATTGAAATTTCGTGCTTTTTGTTCTTTTCCAAATCAACCCTTTCTCTTAAGGACTTGAAGTCACCGTCTATTCTCGCTTCGGCGAAGCCATCATTCAAATAGTCGTATAAAAGTTGATAGTACTCCCCTTTTCTTCCCCTGACCACTTCGGCCATAATTATTATTTCGTCTCCTTCTTCGGAAATATTAATTATCGAATCAACCATTTCACTAACGCTCATCGTCTGAATCTCCCGGCCACATTCGGGGCAATGCGGAATTCCCAACCTGGCGAACAAAACCCGCATAAAGTCGTAGACTTCCGTAATAGTCGCCACCGTCGAGCGAGGATTTTTGGAATGAGCTTTTTGGTCAATTGAAATCGCCGGAGAAAGACCGGTTATCTCATCGACTTCCGGCTTATTCATTCGGTTTAAAAATTGCCGGGCATAGGCGGAGAGGGATTCTACGTATCTTCTTTGGCCCTCGGCAAAAATGGTATCGAAAGCCAGCGAGGTCTTTCCACTCCCGGAAACACCGGTGAAAACGGTCATCTTGTTTCTGGGTATCTCCAGATCAATGTTTTTCAAGTTATGCTGCTTGGCACCTTCAATTTTTATCTTTTTCCTCATTTTTCTTTTTTTCTAAAGCTTTAATTTCATCTCTCAAAATCGCCGCCGTCTCGAAGTCGAGATTTTTAGCCGCCTTTTTCATCTCTTTTTCTTTTCTCTTCATCATCTTTTTAAAGTCTTTTTCGTCTTCGGGCAAGGCTTGCGTCTCCAAGTCCAAGGCTTTTTCGGCGGGGGTAATGTCGCTTATCTTCTTTTTGATGGTTTCCGGCTCAATACCGTGTTTTTTGTTGTACTTAATCTGTTTTTTGCGTCTTCTTCTGGTAGTCTCAACCGCCCTCTCAACCGATCCGGTGATCTTGTCGGCGTATATCAAAACCTCTCCGTTTACATTCCTGGCCGCCCGGCCCATGGTTTGAATCAGCGTCGTCTCGCTTCTTAAGAACCCTTCCTGGTCGGCATCCAATATGGCTACCAACGAAACCTCCGGCAAATCCAATCCTTCTCTGAGAAGGTTGACCCCTACTATCACGTCTATTTCTCCCTTTCTGAGGTTGGTCAAAATCTTAACCCTGTCGAAAGAATCTATGTCGCTGTGTAAGTAAGACACCTCAATGTTTTCTTCCTCTTCCAGATACTCGGTTAAATCTTCGGCCATCTTTTTGGTCAAAGTGGTAACCAGAGCCCTTTCTTTTTTCTCGGCTCTCTCTTTCAGTCTGGGGATTAAGTCTTTTACTTGGCTTTTGGCCGGCTTTATGGTCACCTTCGGGTCAACCAAACCGGTGGGCCTTATAATTTGCTTTACCACCTGCTGAGACCGCTCCAGCTCATAATCGGCGGGGGTAGCGGAAGTATAAATAACTCGGCTGACCTTCTTTTCGAATTCTTCCAATTTCAAGGGTCTGTTTTCCAAAGCGGAGGGAAGTCTGAAACCCCCTTCTATAAGGTGTTCTTTACGGGATTTGTTCCCTTCGTACATCCCTCTTATTTGAGGAACGGTAATATGGGACTCGTCGACGACGGTAAGAAAGTCGTTGGGAAAATAATCCAGAAGCGAAGCTGGCGTATCCCCCGGTTCTCTACCCGAAAGATGCATGGTATAATTTTCAATTCCGTGGCAAAATCCCTGCTCTCTTATCTTGGCCATATCTTCCCTGGTTCTCTGCTCTATCCTCTCGGCTTCCAGATAGTTGTCCCGCTCTTCAAAATATTTGATTCTCTCTTCCAATTCTTTTTCAATTGATTTCAGGGCCCGTTCAATTCTTTTCTTGCTGGAGACGTAGTGCCTAACCGGAGATATTACCGCTTGCTCAACTTTGGGGGTCTCCCCCGGTATGAATCCTTCCACCGGATCAACTTTGTATATGCTTTTTATTTCTCCGTTTTTCGTTTCTATGTCATAGATTACGTCTTCATTGGTCGGCATTATCTGAAAGTTTTCCCCTCTCACCCTGAACTTTCCCTTATCCAATACGGAAGGAGTTCTCTCCATCTGCATCTTGAGCAAGGTCTTGATCAACTCATCTTTATCAATTTTCTGACCCTCTTCCAGCTCCAATATGTTTTCCAAATACTCCTTCGGCAACCCCAAATCGTATATGCAAGAGACGGAAGCGACCACAATAACGTCGTTTCTGGTCAAAAGGTCCGTTGTCGCCTTGTGGCGCAACCTATCGATCTCTTCGTTTATCATCGCCTCTTTCCTTATGTAAGTATCGGTCGATTTTATATAGGCCTCCGGCTGGTAATAATCATAATAAGAAACAAAATAATGAACCGCGTTTTCGGGAAAAGCTTCCCTGAACTCATTACAAAGCTGGGCAGCCAAAGTTTTGTTGTGGGAGACGACCAGGGTCGGCTTTTGTGTGTTTTCTATTACGTTGGAAACGCTAAAAGTCTTTCCCGAACCGGTAATTCCCAAAAGAGTTTGATCACTGAAACCACTTCTTACACCTTCGGTAAGCTTTTTTATGGCCTGCGGTTGGTCGCCGGCCGGTTCAAATTCAGAATGTAATCTTAATCTTTTTCCCATAAAACGATTAACACCCAAAATGCCCCCTTAGAAGATTGCTATAGGGGGTCTGCCTTTGGATTATAAGTCTTCCCCGTTAAATATCAATGGAAGACGATTTATTAACAATCATTACTGATTGATAGTCTAAAGGATTTAGGATCAAAAGTCAACTTCATTCGGGTCACTCTCTTTTGAGGACCACAACTCGAATCATCCAGCGATGATTCGG
>Ga0207421_10001127_pt1 | contig 34757 bp, 25 predicted proteins | sample SodLakKL_010_SED_4_FD_187542 | JGI IMG/M metagenome (GOLD analysis project Ga0207421, IMG submission 187542) | Alkaline sediment microbial communities from Lake Tanatar, Kulunda Steppe, Russia - 8KL_010_SED (SPAdes) (version 2) | ecosystem: Environmental > Aquatic > Non-marine Saline and...
CCATTGGTTTTCCACTGGGTAGGGGGCGAGTGGTTCGAGAATCACACGCGAGTTGGGGTCCCGTCCGGAAGATCTTCAGGGGCGAAGCCGGCGTTCTCTCCTTCTTCAACGCCGGCGGGGCTTAACGGCGTCAAACGGTAACGGATCTTGGCGGCAACCTTCCGATCCAAACGGCGAAGCCCGAACACGGCCAGAACGATAGTCAAGGCCGCCAAACCAAACGACGTCAGTGCCGTTACCGCCTCCGATCCCACCGCGGAGCCGACGAACGCTCCTATGCCAATCGACACTAGCACTCCGGCCAGCGGCAACCCGTACACCAGTGCCCCCATCGGGAAGTGTCCGATTCGCTCTATGCGCACGCGAACCGGCGTCCCCTTGGCAAGCTCCGCGCCCGGCTTGGTCGGAACCTCGAGGATCCCGTCCTTGGCTCTACAGACCTCCCGCACCAGGCAGTCGTCACAGCCCTCGTCACCCGCGACCCGGACAAAGACCATGCCACTTCCTGATCCGACTACGGTTCCTCGTTCATAGATCATATCGTGCCCTCGCGAGCCAGGCATACGGTCTACTGGGGCCGGGTCGGTGCTCGCTGCGACGGTGGCCCAGGAGCACGGACCTCAGCTACCGACTCCCGTCCCCTGCAGCTCCCGTATCGTCGAAAGTACACGATCCCGATTGACCATGTTCCGGTCGGTTGCATACGCGTCCGTAGGGCAGCGGTCGCCGTACTCCCCTTTTGCAGTGTAAGGCTCCGGCGTAACAACCGCCAAGTTCCCCTGCATAGTCACCGCGCTCGGGTTGTCGTCCTTCTGCGCCGCCTTCACACAGATCTTGCAGGCGGTGCATGCCACTTCGCATACCTTCTTGGCAATCGGGCCCGGATCCTGACTCTTACAGTACACAAAATGTTCGTGACTCACAGGATGGAGCTCGATAAGGTCACGCGGACATGCCCGTACGCATGCTCCGCAGGCGGTACATTTCGACGCATCGACATACGGAATACCGTTTGGTGCCATGTGGATTGCATCGAATTTGCACGCTCGAACACAGCTTGCCAGCCCAATGCAGCCGTACTGACAACGTTTCGCTACGTCTTGGCCGGCCTCTGCGGCGGCACAGTCCTCGATACCGCGATAGACCCCCGGGAACCAGCTGACGTCGCTACCGCCTTGACAGAATACGACGGCAACCTTGGGCTCCCGCTGCGCGTCGGAAACCTCGACACCCATAATTGACGCGAGCGCCCGGAGAGTATCCTGCCCGCCAACGACACACTTCTCCAGATCATCACCGCCCGCGACCGCCTCCGCGTACAGAGCACACGACGGATATCCACAGGCACCGCAGTTCGTGCCCGGCAGCGCTTCCTCGATCTGTGCGACTCTAGGATCGGTATCCACGGCAAACTTCCGCTGAGCAGCGACAAGCATCAGCGAGAAGAGAACTCCGAGTCCTCCCAGGAAAATAACGGAAGAAAGAACCATGGTCATGCCGTCGCCTCCTTACCCTGTTAAACCAAGCCGGCGAAGCCGGAAAACGCCAACGCCATTATACCGGCAATGGCCATCGTCACCGCAGCGCCCCGAAAAGCGCGCGGGATGTCCGCCTGCTCCAGCTGTTCCCGAATGCCTGCCATCAGAACGATGGCAATCGTGAAGCCTACGCCTGCTCCCAGTGAGAAGAACACCGACTCAAGGAAGCCGTACTCCTCCAGAGCCAGCATGAGTACCAGAAACAGGATGGCACAGTTGCTGGTTATCAGCGGCAGGAAGATACCGAGCGTCCGATATAGCGCGGGAATCGCCTTCTTCAGAAAGAGCTCCACCAGCTGCACCAACGAGGCAATCACTACGACGTACGAGACGTACTCCAGAATCCCCAGGCCAAGCGGCATGAGCACGAGATTGTTGATGAGCCATCCCGCAATGCCCGCCAGCGTCATGACAAAGATAACCGCGAGCCCCATCGATGCGGCAGCTCCCACCTCTTTGCTGACTCCGACGTATGGGCAGATCCCAACGAAGTAGTGAAGGACGAAGTTGTTCACAATCGCCGCGGTAACGAACAGTACTACGAATTCCATATCTGCGTACTCCCTTTCTCATAGCGTAGGCGGTCCCGCCCGGACTGACTCCCGTTCTTCACCCGGAAGCTCGACGCCGCGGGCTATGGCCGCACCACTGCCTGTTGCTTCCCCTGGGCCCGCGCTGCGTTGAACAGCGCCCACAGAACCGCCAGGCCGAAGAATGCACCCGTCGGCAGGCCCATGATGCCGAGCGGCTCAAACGCCTCGCCCATCACCTGCACACCGAACACGTTCCCCTGCCCCAGGAGTTCACGGAACGCACCTAGCAGGACAAGCGCTCCCGTGAATGCAACACTCGTTCCGACGGCGTCCCCGATGGTAGGGGCAACCGGGTTCTTCCGGGCAAACGCCTCCACTCTGCCCAGAATCATGCAGTTCACAACGATCAAAGGTACATACGGACCCAACGCGGCCGAGAGGTCGGGGAAAAACGCCCGCATGACCTGGTCCGCAATCGTAACGAACGTCGCAATAACCACTGCGTACACAGGAATGCGCACGCTGTCCGGTACGAATCGCTTCAGCAGTGTCGCGATTGTCATCGCACAGATAACGACGAAGCTTGTTGCAAGCCCCATGGAAAGCCCGTACACAGCCGTACTGGTCACTGCCAAGGCCGGACAGAGCCCAAGCCCTTGAACGAAAACAGGGTTATTCCGCAATGCGGCCGTCTGAAAGGCCCTCACGCTTCGCTGTGCCATTACTCCTATTCCTCCTCACTCTTAGCGCAAGCCTCGGACGCTCGATCACCGTCCATGACCCCGACCTTCAAAGCTTCCCGGGATCTCAGCAGTGCGCATGTCAATTGCAGCCTCACGCTTCGCCCACATGCTCAACCAGCGCATCCATCGCCCGGTTCACCGCGCGCAACGCGCCGCGCACCGTAGCAGTAGCTCCGCTTACTGCCTCGACCTCACTCTCCCCGGGATCATCGCTATCCTGGATAGTCACGCTTACCGGCATGCCCACGAACTGTTTCCGGAAATCTTCTTTCTCGATGAAGTCGCCGATCCCCGGCGTCTCGTCGTGGCCAAGCACCACCATGCCGGTTATCTCCGAGCGGTCCGGTGAGAACGACACCATCACCTCGATAGGCGCGTTGTAACCCGATCCGGCCGCCTCCACAGCGTACCCCAACAACTCGCCGTCTCGAGCCACTCGGAGAATGGTCACATCATCGTCCTCATGGACGAACTCCACATCCTTCCGCTCCGGTGGCCCGAAGAGCTCCTCGATTGCGGCATCGAAGACCTCGAGCCGCTGCGCTTCGATATACGGCTCGAGAACCTGGTCAGTAATCCCCAGCACGGCTCCGGAGACCACCGCAACAATAGTAAGCACAGCAATCGGCCGTGTCATGATTCGAACCTCCTCTGCGCTATCCGCGCCCACGCCCGCTCCGGTTGCGGCCGTGCCGCACGCGTAATCAGCGGGCCAATGGCACTCATGAGCAGTATCGCGTACATTGCGCCTTCAACCGACCCGGCCCCGATGCGGATCAGAAGCGTGAGCGCCGCAGCGCCCAAACCGAAAGCGATCCGCCCTCCCCGAGTCACCGGAGTAGTCTCCGAATCCGTCACGAAGAAAACCGCGGCAAGCATTGCACCACCCGCAAAGAGATGCGCAAACGGTGTAGCCGCGAACTCTGCAAACGGGGACGTCGCAGCCGCCAGCACTACTATGCCGACCACGTACGCAACGAACGCTTCCCAGCGCACCAGGCGCAGCGCAAACACAAATGCCGCCGCGATGAGGATGGCAACTACGCTCGTCTCGCCCATCGCTCCCTGAACCTGTCCTACAAAGAGGTTCTCCAGTGGAACCTCGCTCCCTTCCGCCATAGCCCTTAGCGGCGTAGCGCCGGTTACGCCGGCAACACCGCGGCCGCCAAGGCCCGGGAACGGAGTGGCGGGAGTGGTACCGGCCCGGAAAACTCCCCCATAGGATGCCGCGAGGAATCCCCGGCCTACCAGTGCCGGATGGAAGATGGTATGCCCCGTCCCGCCGAATATCTCCCGGCCGATGCCGATCGCGACGAGAACACCGATCATTGTCATCCAGATCGGCGCGTGCGGCGGGAGCGTTGCCACCAGGAGCAAGGCGGTCAACGGCGATCCAGCATCCCACGGCGCCCGGAGCGACCTCTTCCGCAACAGCCGTACCACTGCCTCCACAACGAGCGCGGTCACCACCGCCACCCCGGCGTGAACCACCGGCGCAGCCCCAAAGAAGAATACTGCGGCTGCATAGACAGGAATCAAAGCCGCACAGAGCAACAGCTGCCTGGTGGTCGTCGAAAAGCCGCGCCGCACGTGGGGCGGCGGGGTAAGATAGAATGCTTCCCCCGGTTGTGCCGACGCCGAAGGTGCCTCCGTGGGCTTCCGCTGTTCACTACTTACGGTGCTGCTCATACGGCTTCTCCCTTCTCCACGCTCGTCTGCTGTGCGGTATCACCCAAGTCCCGTTCCGGGACTCCGCTCTTCGCAAACCGCACCCAGCCGACCAACGGAATACGCGCAGGGCAGACCGCCGCACACGCGCCACACTCGATGCACGCGTCCGCTCGAAGCTCCGGCGCGGCCGGATCTTCCGTTCCCGTCACTCCCACAAAACGGAACGGCAGAAGCCCGACCGGACACACGTCCACGCAACGTCCACATCTGACGCACGGCCCCAAGACCGGCGGCACTTTCGCCGAAAGCCGGTATCCGCTTGTGGTCGGTCGCACGCTGTAATGGATGGACGGAACAGCCTCCCCGGTCATGTCACCGCCCTCGACCAGGGTTGCCGCAGATTCACTCGACTCCCCAACAAATTCCAGCAGCTCCTCCAGAGCTCCTCCGATCGGTGCACGCACCACATGCCGTGCGGAATCCGTCCGAAGCTCGATGTATCGATCGAGCACCGGGCTATCTCCGCTGACTGCCTCGGCCAGAGCGACCGCTTCCGCCGGTTGGAGGACCAGCGCCGCCGGATTCTCCGGCGCAGGCGCTCCCGCTCCAGGCGGTTTGCCCGTAACCGCAGCCGCCAAGACCCACGGGTGCCCCAACGGATACGAGATTGTCTGCTCCGAAAACCGAACTGCTACGCTCAATCGCTCCGCCGCGCTCTGCAGGGCGCTCCGCACCTGCCGCCGGCGCCTGTCTGTTACGAAGAGCGGAGCTTCCAGACCCAAAGCACGCGCGATCCATCCGGCAGCAGCAACTACAGCCTCCGGCCGGTTTCGCGCAAGCCAGTCCGCGAGCCCTTCTCCCGGTTCGGCGCCGAACGCCGGGACAACCACGTGCTCGACAGAGCCGTTCGCAGCGCGTGCAAGTCGTCGTCCGAGGGGCAGCTCATCCAACCGGCCCATGTCGATCCCGGCCTGGACAGCGCGTTCAGCCAGCTTTCCGGCATCTCCGATCATACCGCTCATTCTGTCGTTGGCTCGAGAAATCGCCTGGCCATCATCGCCGGCTACTACCGTTCCGGCCCCGGCGTCATCGTCCTCCCCTGCCTCAGGAGTAATTTCGGCGTGCTCTACCAAGCCGCCGCCGGGCACCGGCAGACGACTGACCCGAGAAACCTTACCCGAGACCGGCGAAAAGACCGGCACCTCCGATTCATTCCCCGGCTCAGCCAGGCGTTCACCGCGCTTCACCTCCTGGCGGCGCGAAACCAGCACTTCCGCCGAGCCGCCCGGCGTCCGGTGCAAAGGCACTCGGAACTGAGTAGGTTTGAGAGACCGGACCTCGTCACCATTCAGGGACATTTGGTCGGGCTTGAGCCGAGTAAGACCGCGCAGCGTTCGCATTCCGTGGACCTCCCTCCATGCCGGTCATCTTATCCCGCAGGTCGACCGCAGCCCGATGCTGCGGCACAACAGTTGTTAACACAACCAACCGTGCCAAATAATAGCCGGACAGCGCTTTTTCGTCAACATCCGTCACAATAGTTAGGAGAATGAAAACGAAGTATACCCGCATTAGGCGACTCATTGCAACGGAGCATGCGTTCGGCGTGCACCGCCCACACATGGGTCGCGCAAGCGCACAGGTTACCCCCCCCTTTAGACACACCACCGACAGACTCATCACACCCTCTGCCACGGTCGTCGAAACAGGGCACGGGCGTCACGCTTGAGCTCAGACCTCCGGGAAACGGAGCTTCCTCCGGGAAACGGAGCTTCCTCCAAGAAATGAAACCTCTTCCGGGATTGGTGATGCTCAGCTTCCGACAGGCCGGCGCTACTGTCCGACAACACTGCGCCCGGCGCGCGCCGCCGCTTCCAGCACGCGTTCCGGGTAGTCAGTGATAATCCCATCCACGCCGAGCTCGAGCAGCTCCACCATCCTATCCGGGTCGTTGATCGTCCAGGCTTGGACATCAAGTCGCAGATGACCCGCTGCGCCCACGAACCGGCCCCCGAGAACCGGGAGTACCCCGAAGCGTTCCGGCACCTGCAGAACCTCACCCGGCGGCCGGTACCACCGGTGCAAGCCGAAGAAGTGTAACGCGTAGAACGTGCCGGCTTCCCTGACCCCGAGATTGGTGGGCACCTCCGGCTTCTTCTCACGGAACCGCCGGAGAAACGAGGCCTCGAAGCTGGCCACCTGGACCGTGCCGGTCCGGTCGTACTCCGACACCAGCTCCGCAACAGCGCCGATAATCTCGTCTCCGCTGTCGGTCTTCATTTCGATGATCATCGGTACGTCCGGGTAGCGCTCGAAGACCTCGCGGAGCGTCGGGATCTCCACCCCTTCGCCCCGAAACGGGTATTCCCCTTCGTCATCCGTGAAGTGGTATCCCGCATCGAGCTCCTTGAGCTCCGCAACGGTGAACGAATCCACACGCCCCGACCCGTCCGTAGTGGCGTCTACAGTGCCGTCGTGGATAACCACAACCTCGCCCTCGGCGCTCAACTGAAGATCCATCTCCAGAACGTGCGCTCCAAGCTCCATAGCCGCGTCGAAAGCCTCCATCGTATTGGGCGGAGCGTGCCCTTGAGCTCCGGCATGCGCGATTACCGTTACGTCCTGAGCCGCGAAAAACGGGACTCGGTCTACAGGCTCACTCCGGAACGGAAGTGCCGCCACGTACAGTACCAGCAAACCCAACAGTACAATAACGATCACACGGAGCCACCTTCCAGTCCGACCTGGCGGCCGTCGCTCCCCTCCGACATTCCCTGGACGGCCAATTCGGAACCATCGCTTCTGCATATCGCCGAGCGTAGCCCCGATGGCCCCGCTTGTCGAGGACACGAGCGCTCTTCACGGCCTACGGAAGACCGGCGACCGCTACGATCGCTACCGCCAACGCGGCGCCGGCGGTTACGGTCCACGCCACCGAAGAGTACCGAAGAATCCGAACCCCGTCATAGGAAAGAAACGGGAAGACCGGCAGCACCGTGTTGGCCAGAAGGAAGACCGCTCCGAGCTCTTCCACCCATCTCACCCACCACAGTACCTGCGGGGCCTCCCATAGAGCCCCTGCCGCCACTCCTGCCAGAGTCAACCCGATAACACTCCAGGCGCCGGCAAGACCCACTATTCCCAACTCCCTTCGATGCTCCTCGTAGCGCCACGCCGTAGCCCTTGGGTAGTACGCCCCCGTAACCGGCAGCACAAGCCCGGCCGCGAGCGCCGTCAAGACGGCAGGGAGAAATCCACTCTCCCATATCCGATACCTTCCCCGCCACTCGAGCATCCGGGAGGCAAACCGCTGTGCTAGGTGCCTGAACACGATGAGCGCCCACAGCACTACGATCATTCTTCCCAGCATTGCCCAGTCCCACATGCCGGGCACAGTCATCCGCACGAGCGCCAAGAAGCACACCGGGACGTGAGCCACCAGGGTTCGGACTACCCCGTCCCCGCCCTTTCTCGGCTGCTTACCCGGTTCGGGTTCGGGCCTTTGCCACAGGACATATCCCACGTCGAAGAGGTGCCCGGTGAGCGCCGCAACTCGAACCGCGTGAATGCCGTAGCCCCACCACAGCGCACCGGCAGGAAGCGGCCGGAATCCGGCAGCCGCAAACCGTCGTGCCGATTCGGCGTTATCACCGTGTATGTTCGCGTAGATCCGGCTCACGCCCTGTCCCTCCAGGAACGCGATGCCGGCTCGGATCAACTGGGTTCCGATCCCCGCTCCCTGCGCGTGAGGGGCCACGCACACCCACGATACGACTCCGATCGGTACCTTGCGTTCGCCGAGCCGAACCCGCGCGAGTCGGAGCACCACAGCACCCACCGGCACACCGTCTCGCTCCGCCACAAGGGTATGGCCCGCAAACGCGAAGAGCCCCCGCACCACTGCCGGAAAGGTGGCTCGGACGATCCGTCTGACCGTTCGTCTATCGCCGTCGGCCATAGGGCGAATGACAACGCCGTTGTCGCGTTTCTCTTGCGTTGTCCGAGCAGAGATCGATCCCATACGTACCTCCGTAAGCGCCGTCTTCCTGCGCCCCTCTCACAGGGCAATCGACAGGAGCGCTCGAACCAACGGCGGGGTCAGAATCGCCGTGGCAATTCCATTCAAGCAGATCCCCAGACTGCCCGCAGCCCCCGAGAGACGCCCCTCCTCCAAGGCACGAGCGGTTCCTACGCCGTGCGCAGCCGATCCCATCGCGAGCCCGAAGGCCACGTCATTGCGCACCCCGACCACCCGCAGCACCACCGGCCCGATTATGGCGCCAAGGATTCCTGTAGTCACCACAAAACCGGCGGTCAGAGCCTGGTCTCCACCTATCCCCTCGGCAATGGCAATCGCTATCGGGGTCGTAACGCTCTTGGGACTCATCGAGCGCGTCACGACCTCCGGTACGCCGAGAATCAGCAGCGGGACTACCGCCGAAACGATACCGACGACGCTTCCGGCCAGCGTCGTCGCGAGCATCGCCGGCGCTTGTTCCCGCAGCTCCTGAAGACGCTGATACAACGGTATACCCAGCGCAACAACCGACGGCCCCAGGAAGAAGCTTATAACCTGCCCGCCTCGGTTGTACGTCTCGAAATCGACCCCCAGCAGCTGAAGAACCGCGATCAACACGGCTACCGTCAACAGAACAGGGTGCAAGAGGAAGAACCGGATCCGCGCATACAGCGCCTTCGCGCCTACATACGTTAGCGTGGTAAGCGCTACCCATACCACCGGAGTTTCAAGTAAGCCGATCACTGTTCGCCTCCCTTCCCCGCCGACCGGTTTGCGCCGCCGGCCTCAGCTCGGTCCGCCTCATGGCGCCGGCGCCCGCTTGCCTCCCCGGGCGCCCTACGCCCCGCAACACGCGGTGCGGGCGACTCTCCCGACGAGCCCGTCTCGCTCGGTCCCTGCGGTCCCGCCTCGGGCGGGCCGCCCACCCCGGTCTCGCTCGGTCCGTCCGGTCCTGCCTCGGGCAGCCCGGAGCAGTTAGCCTGGGGGCCGGGTCGCCCCGCCCGACGCGAGCCGGATCGATCGTGCGACCCGCCTGCCAGAGCCTGCTGGAGCCGCCCTACCACCGTAAGTACCAGGACCGTACTCACCACAACGGCGATCGATATAGGAAGCCAGTATTCGGCAATGAGACCGGCGTGGACCATCAACCCAACACCCGGAGGGACAAAGAAGAACGCGAGGTTGTCGAGTAGCACATCTACTGCCGCCTTCACCTGCTCCACTTTGACAAGGCGAGTCGATAGCGCGATGGTAATGAGGATCATGCCGATCACATTGCCGGGTATCCCGACGCCGAGAGCTGACACGAGCTCGCCGAGAAGAAGGAAGAGAAGCAGGATCGCCAGTCCGCCAAACATGCTGACGGCACTCTTGCGCCGGAGCTCCCGTTCCGTCAAGCGCACGTATCGGGAACCCGCATCCGGAAGAATGCCTGCCTCCGGAAGCGCGGAAGTAAGGAGGACGATCGTGACAGATCGCGAGACGCCGGATCGCAAAGCGACAGAGCGCGAACCCACGGGTCGCGAAGCGGAAGATGACGAAGTGACCCGGCTCCTCGAAGCGCTCGCAGCCAAGGAGCAACCCCGAACGGGCTGGCTTCTGCGTGGAGTTCGGCAACCGGAGTCCGTAGCCGACCACAGCTGGGGGACCGCTTACCTCTGCGCAATCCATGCCGGCCCGGCCGGAGTCGACTCCGGCCGGGCGGTCGCTATGGCGGTCATCCACGATCTGGCGGAAGCCGTCACGGGGGATATTCCGAACCGAGGCGCTTCCCCGGAGCACGAGACAGCGCACGATACGACCGACAGCGGGCAAGACGCGGGCGGACACGGTACCGGTGACGCACTCGCGGAGCACGGGTCAAAAGCCCAGGCCGAGCGAGCGGCCCTGTCGGAACTCGTGGGGGAGCTCCCTGGGAAGGCCGAGGTGGAAGGTCTCTGGGAGGAGTACGCCGCAGGCGCCACCCCGACCGCCCGGTTCGTGCGGGACATGAACCTCATCGACATGTGTCTCCAAGCCTACCGGTATGCGCAAGCCGAACGTGCCAACCCCTCGGATCTGTGGGAGTTTTTCGAGTCGACGGCGCCGCGCATCGCTACGCCGTTTGCCCGTTCGCTGTACAACCGCCTCCGGGCGCGTTACCGTGACGCGTATGGCCCGCGTGGGGAGGGAGCGTAGTGCTCCTCGCTAATTCGCACCTCCGGTATCGATATTTCTTGTCCAGGACTGAACACTCGCGGTTGACCAATGTCCCGCTGCCGTCTACGGTGGCCTTCGTCGGCCGCCGGCCGACTACCAGCGTACAGGACAGAAGGAGGACTTCGTGAGCACAACTCCGACTCTGACACCGAACTCTACAATCGGGATCATCAACCGCGGCGAGGCTGCCGTACGGTTCATTCGCGCGGTGCGCGAGTACAACGCGCTTCACGGTACCGAGCTCACCACGGCGGCCTTTTTCATCGATGCTGAGAGCGAGGCACTTTTCACCAAGGAGGCGGATCTTGCCTATCCCATCTCCGGTCTGCCGCCGGTGGAGACCACGGCTGTCACTCCGTACCTGAACAAAGAGCTGATGCTCAATGCCCTCCTTTCTACCGGGTGCGACGGCGTCTGGGCCGGCTGGGGCTTCGTGAGCGAAGATGCCGAATTCGTGAAGATGGTAGAAGAAGCCGGCCTCACCTTCCTTGGGCCCGGATCGGAAGCGATGGCCCTGCTCGGAGACAAGATCGCCGCCAAGGACCTGGCGGAACGGACCGATGTTCCCATCCTTCCGTGGAGCAAGGGCCCGGTGCGGACGGTACACGAGGCCGAGGAGATGGCGGAGACCATCGGCTATCCGTGCATTCTCAAAGCGGCCCACGCCGGTGGTGGGCGCGGCATCCGCTTCGTCATGAGCCCGGAGCAGCTCAGCTCCCAGTTTGCGAGCGCCAGGGATGAAACGCTCCGAATTACCGGAGACGACATTCTCTTCATGGAGCGCCTCGTCCAGACGGGGAGGCACTTGGAGGTCCAGGTCCTCGCGGACCGTCACGGGACGGTTACCACCTATGGTGTCAGAGACTGCTCGGCACAGCGCAAGAATCAGAAGATCATCGAAGAGACGCCGCCGCCGGACTTGGACACGACGACCGTGGAGCGTATCGAAGCGGCGGCCGCTCGCCTTGCGAAGGGAGCCGGCTATCAGAGCGCCGGGACCGTCGAGTTTCTCTACGATCTGGATCGAAACGAATTCTACTTCATGGAGGTGAACACTCGCCTTCAGGTGGAGCACCCAATTACGGAGCAGCTCTACGGAATCGATCTGGTCAAGGGCCAAATCGCAGTCGCGTTCGGTGAGGCAATTCCAAACCATCGCCCCGACGGGCGCGGATCGGTCATCGAAGCGCGTCTCAATGCGGAGGATCCGGATCGAGATTTCACTCCCGCCCCTGGGTATGTCTCGCATTTCAAGATTCCTGCCGGGCCCGGAATCCGCGTCGACAGCGGCATCGAGCAAGGCAGCAGCATCCCTGCCGAGTTCGACTCCATGGTGGCAAAGATCATCGCGCAGGGGCCGACCCGGCACGAGACTCTAGCGCGGCTGGAGCGAGCGCTCCGGGAGCTGCGAATCAAGATCGAGGGGGGAACGACCAATCGCTCGTTCCTTCTCAATTTGCTCCGCCAACCGGAGGTTCGCTCGGGGGCAGTCTCCACCCGCTTCGTGGAGCATATGCTCGCCGAGCGCGGGAAGAAGACGCGTGGACCGGACGGCCCAATCGCGCTCCTTGCCGCGGCGGTAGAAGCGTATCTGGAACGCACGCAAGCCGAGTTCGCCAACTTCGACCAACAGTTCGCCACGGCGGGAAGTCCCCGAGAGCTATCCCCGGCACACGGGCATGTCGTGAATCTCAACTACGACGGACACGGCTACGAGCTACACGTGCGGGCCGTCGGCGAGAACACCTACCATGTAGACGTCGACGGAATCACCAAGAGCTTTCGCTACCTCCGGCGCGATCAGGAAGCGCTCCTTATCACTCCCGAACGGCGATACAACATACAGACCGTCGCACGGGGTGACACCGTACAGTGTGAGGTGGACGGGCACCCGTATCTCCTGGAGATCGAGGGCTCAGGTGAGGTCAAGGCTCCCTCACCCTCGCTGGTCCTGTCAGTGGCGGTTTCACCAGGAGACCGCGTCTCCAAAGGGGACGTGATCGTCACCTTAGAAGCTATGAAGATGGAGATGCTCGTCGAGGCGCCTGAGGACGGGGTGATCTCCGAAATATCCGTCAAGAACGGCGAGCAGGTCGGCGCCGGACAAGCGCTCCTGAAACTGGAAGCGGCAGGGGACGGCTCGGCCACCGCAGAGCCCGATACCCCGCGCCTCGAGTTCACAACCGGCCTGGAGCCCTCGGAGGATGAGACCACCAGGCGAGAGCTTCTGGCCACCTTCCTCGGCCACGACCACCCGGCCGACATTCGCGCACGCGCATCCCGTCTCTGGAGCAACGGCAAGATCGAGCGCTCCAAGCTGGCCGCTACCATCTTGGACGCCATGGAGGCCTACGCCGCCATAGAGCAGCTCTTCTCGAGCACGCGTCTGGAAGCGGAGGGATTCGCGCGCCCAGCCAGCTACGCAGAGCTTCTGGTCCACTACTTCCGCCGGAGCGTGGACCGGGAGAAAGGTCTACCGGAAGAGTTCCTCACTGCCGTGAACCGCGCAATGCGCTGGTACGCCGGAGACGAGTTCGGAGGCGCGGATCGCGAGCGCAGCTCGCTCTTTCGGATATATCGCAGCCGGGCCACGCGGCAGCTCAAGCAGGAGCTCCTCCGCGAGGCCATCTTTGTCCTCGAGGAGCTCCCGATCAACGGCAGCCAGTCGGAGCGGCTTGCAAACCTCCTCGACGAGATCGCGGTGCTCAGCGGATTCCAGTTCTTGCAGCTTGCCGATGTCGCGATCCACGCTCGATACCGCCTCGTCGACCGCACCTACCTGGAGGAGCTGCGAGCGGAGAAGCGCGAGCAGATCGGCCGCGCAATCGATCTGGTGCTCCAAGCGGGGAACCGCCCAGGCGACATCGAATCGATCATGGGACGGATCGTGAACAGCGGCCACAACGTCAATGCGGATCTGGTTTCCATCATGACCGCCCGCTCCACCGAGTCCGATGAGCGAAGACGCGTCGCCGCGGCCATGCTTTGCCGCCGGTTCAACCGTGACCGAGATATCCTCTCGGCGGAAGTACTCCATGCCGGCTCCCCGCCCGAAGGGGTGCCCGCAGTGGCGACGGTAACGGCTCGTGACCCGGAAGGGCTTCACTTTCACGTCATGGCAGTAACGGCGCGGGACTGGGAGCCGGCGCTTGCCGCCATCTCCTCGGCCGTGGAGAACGTGGAGCTTTCCCCCCAAGCCGGCTCCGAGCTTCCCACCGTGGAAGCGCTTGTCATCGTGGATGACGGCGATAGGGCCGGTGCATTCCCCCGCGAGGTTTTCGAGCAGATCGAGGAAGCAACGCCTCCTCCGGTGAGCCTGCTCTCGGTTGGAGTCCTGGATGCCGGAGGCGGCACTACATACCGGAGCTTCCGCCCTCGCGCAGGCAGGCTCGTGCCGGACGAGCTCCGCGGCCCGTTCAACCCGCTTCGGTTCCGTGAGCTCCGCGTCTTCCGGCTCTCCACCTTCAACTACAAGGTGCTCTATGCAAGCGAGTTCGTGACGCTTCTCAACCTGAAGCACCCGGAGAACGAACGCGACGAGCGCCTCTTCGCATTCGTAGAGGTTCCGACGACGCGCCCGGAGCTGGACGAGCACGGCGGCATCCGCAGGATGGTGGCATTCGAGAACGTCTTCATGGAGGCGGTATACGCCATGCGTGCCGAGCAGGCAAAACGGCGGCGCAGGCTCTACTGGAACCGCTTGATCGTCCACATCCGCAATAGGCTGGAGGTAAATCTGGAGCAAATTCGGTCGTACGCGGCTCAGATGACCAATCGCGCTGCCGACTTGGGCCTGGAGCGGCTGGTCGTATACACCAGACGGCTTGATCCGGCCCGCCAGGGCGAAAACGAGGTGGAGCTCCTCTTCGAAAACATCAGCGGAACGAACTTCACCCTTCGCGGCCGCAACCCCTCCCGGGAGCCCTTGAAGACCCTCGACGCCTACACCGCGCGTGTCGTACGGGCGCGCCAGCGCGGCACCCTCTACCCGTATGAGCTCGTCCGTATGCTCACGCGCAGCGAGCTCCAGGTGGACACGGCGTTCCCCAAGGGGGAGTTCCAGGAATACGACATCGAGATCGACGGTACGAGCTCCCATCCCGTCCCGGTTCGCAGGCCGTACGGACAGGCAGAGTCCAACATCGTATTCGGCATCGTGACCAACCATCTTCCGGAGGTGTCCGAGCCGGTACGTCGCGTGCTCGTCCTCGCCGACGCAACCCGGGACATGGGAAGCTTAAGCGAGCCGGAGTGTCGGCGCGTCAACGCGGCGCTGGACCTGGCCGAAGAGCAGGAGATCCCGGTCGAATGGATTCCGATCTCCGCCGGGGCGCGCATCGACATGGAGAGCGGGACCGAGAATCTCGACTGGACGGCAGCCACGCTCAGGCGGATCATCGAGTTCACCGAGGCCGGGGGTGAGATCAATATCATCGTCGCCGGAATCAACGTCGGAGCTCAGAGCTACTGGAATGCCGAGGCAACCATGCTCCTACATACCCGGGGCCTCCTCATCATGACCGAGGACGCGGCCATGCTCCTCACCGGCAAGCGCGCGCTGGACTTCTCCGGCAGCGTCAGCGCGGAGGACAACACCGGCATCGGCGGCGTCGAGCGCGTCATGGAGCCCAACGGCCAGGCACAGATACGCGTCCGAGACCTCTTCCAAGCTTACGAGGTCCTCTTCCGCCACTACCGCATGACCTACGCGGGAACCGGCCGCCAGGTTCCGCTCCGCCGCCACAGCCAAGATCCCACGGATCGCGATATCGGCAAGAGTCCCTACCACGATCCGCTCAACCAGGGTTTCTCCACGATCGGCGATATCTTCTCTTCCGAGCTCAACCCGGAGCGGAAGAAGCCCTTCGATATGCGCCAGGTGATGAGCGCGCTCAAGGACCAGGATCAGGAGCACCTCGAGCGCTGGCAAGGAATGCGGGACGCGGAGACCGGGATCGTCTGGGAGACCCGGATCGGCGGGTTCGCTACCGGCCTCATCGGCATCGAGAGCCGGGGGCTCTCACGGATCGGAGAGGTTCCGCACGACGGACCGGAGAGCTGGAGCGGCGGCACCCTCTTCCCGCTCAGCTCCAAGAAGGTCGCCCGGGCAATCAACGCCTTCAGCGGGCGGCTGCCTGCAGTTATCTTGGCCAACCTCTCCGGTTTCGACGGATCGCCGGAAAGCATGCGCAAGCTCCAGCTCGAGTACGGGGCGGAAATCGGGCGGGCAGTCGTACGGTTTCAGGGGCCGATCATCTTCGTGGTGGTGGCGCGGTATCACGGCGGGGCCTACGTCGTGTTCTCCAAGGCGCTCAACCCTCGTCTGCACGCCGCCTCGCTGGAAGGCGCCTACGCCTCAGTGATCGGAGGAGCTCCGGCAGCCGCCGTCGTCTTTCCCGGCGTCGTACGCAAGCAGACGCAGGCCGACGAGCGCGTCATCGAGGCGCAGCGGCGCCTTTCCGAAGACGACAGCTTCACACAGAAGCAGTACGAGGCGATCTACCAAGAGGTTTCCGCCGAGAAGCAATCCGAGCTTGCACAGCGCTTCGACAGCATTCACAGCGTCCAACGAGCCAAAGACGTAGGATCGATCGACTCGATCATATCGATCTCCGAGCTTCGCCCTTACGTGATAGGCCGGATCGAGCGCGGGCTGGACGGCTACCGGACGGCGGAGCCCTAAGGGCCGGGTGAGCCGTCAAGGCCGCATGAGCCGTGACGGCCGGCCAAGCCGTGAGGGCCGGATGAGCCGTCAAGGCCGGCCGTCCGGAACGCTCCCTGCGGAAGGCGACCTACACGATACACCTGTGGCAAGCCGGCACCGGCGGACTCCCTGGGAACGTTCCTTGAAAACCCCGCGCGTCCTGGTCCATACTCTGCGCGCATGTCGGTCTTCATGAGCAGCCACGGCATCGTCAACTTCCTCCAGATCCATCCTCTGTTCGGCGTCGGTGTGATGCTACTCGGGGGTTATATGCTCGGGCGTCTCGCAGGCAGCATCGGGCTTCCCGAGATCACCGGCTTCATCGTGACCGGTCTGCTCATGGGCGGAGAGGTCTTTGGAATTGTTGGGGACACGGCTGCGGACGATCTGGCTGTCATAACGGAAGTGGCCCTGGCCCTCATCGCCTTCACCATTGGCAGCGAGCTCCGTTTCCAGAAGCTCAAGCGGATGGGGAAGTCCGTGGGCTGGATTACTGTGAGCCAGCTGGCCCTGACGTTCGCGTTGGTTGCCCTGACACTGAGTTTCACCTCGCTCTCCTGGCCGGTAGCACTATTGCTTGCCGCAGTGGCGTGCACGACTTCACCCGCAGCAATCGTGCACGTCGTTCAGTCCACCAGGGCACGCGGCCGGTTCGTCGACCGTCTGTTTGCTACGGTAGCTTTGGGCGACGCGCTCGCCATCGCTGTTTTTGGGATCGTCTTGGCGCTCGTACCGATGATGCTTGGGGGCGATGTCGCTCCTTCCGGTCTTCTCTGGAACGCGATAAGCGAGCTATCGGTAAGCATCGTGCTCGGGGCCGTGATCGGGGCTATTCTCAGTATCAGTACCCGACGGCTCCACCACAGCGGGGAGATACTGATCATCACCCTCGGATTCGTCTTCATATCGACTGCCATGGCCGTGGCGGCCAATCTCTCACCGCTACTCATCAACATTGTCGCCGGCGCCACCGTTGCAAACCTCAGCAAGGAGCATATCCGCGTGTTCCGCTCACTGGAGCCGCTGACCCCTCCGGTCTACGCGCTCTTCTTCGTCATTGCCGGCACCAAACTGCGGCCGAGTGTCCTGGTTATGCCGGAGACGCTCCTTCTGGGCGGCCTATTCATTGCCGCACGAGCGGCCGGCAAGTACTTCGGTGCCGCAGCCGGTGCAACGCTCGGAGGAGCAGACGCGCCCACCCGTCGCTGGTTGGGAATCAGTCTGTTTGCGCATGCCGGGGTAGCACTCGGCCTTGTGCTCTTGCTGCAAGCTGCCCCCCAGCTCGAGATGATGCCTCCCTTACCTCAGGAGGTAGTCCAAACCGCCGTCAATGTCGTGCTTATGTCGGTCTTCATCAACGAGATCACCGGCCCGATCTTTGCTTCGATCGCTGTACGCCGGACCCTTAGGTTGGAGGATTGATGGAACTCGAAGAAGCTCTCGATCCGGATTGCTGCGCGGTCGGTATGTCGGCCCGAGACAAGGATGAAGCGCTGTGGAAGCTCGCGGAACTCGCCATCAGAAGCTCCGCGCTCGAGGGCGTCGACTCGGAGACTATCTACCGAGTCTTGGCCGACCGTGAGGCACAAGGATCCACCGGTTTCGGCAAACAGATCGCCATGCCGCATGCGCGCGTTCCCGGTATGGACACCTTCGTTATGTTCGCCGCTGTGTTCCCGCGCGGAGTCGGCTTCGACGCAGTGGACAACAAGAAGGTGCGTATCTTCTTTGTGATTCTGGGCCCGGCCGAGGACGTCCAGTCTCACCTCCGGCTTCTAGCGGCCATCTCGCGCATAATGGCACATACCGACGCAGCCCGTGAGCTCCTGAAGACCCGGTCGCGGGACGCCCTTGTGGAGACGATCCAACGGCACATCGGACGTGCCTCCCGCCCGGCAACCCCCGCGACGACGAAACAGAAGCTCATGATGATCACCCTCTATGTCGAGCAGCATCTCTACGAGATTCTGGAGTTGCTGGTCGAGTTCGGAATAGAAGGTGCCTCGATCGTGGACAGCGTAGGAATGGGTCGCTATATCTCCAACGTGCCGCTGTTCGCCGAGTTCATCGGATTCATGAACGAGAACAAGAACGCAAGCCAGACGATCTTCACGCTTGTTCCGGAGCGGCATGTAGCGTCGCTCGTTGACCGAATCCAGGAAGTGACCGGCGATCTCGACAAGCGCGAGGGCGCAATGGTCCTCGTCCTGGATGTCGACTTCTACAAAGGCACGATGAAGATGATGTAGCTTGAGCAGAAAGAGTACCTTCGCTATGATGACCCATTCTTCGTACCCGGGAGAGTAGGTGGAACTATGGCGGACAGTTTGTGTTTGGTTGGAGCGGCCCAGAAGGCCGCTACGGACAAAGACAGTGTGTTGGAGCTGGTGGCTACGCTCGCTTGCTCGGCTCCTCCGCTCAAGGGCACGGAACCGGCGGAAATCAAGCGTCGCCTCACCGAGCGAGAGTCGGTGGCCTCTACCGCAATCGGCCACGGGGTCGCCATCCCTCACTGTTTCCTGGAAGGGATCGACAGATTTGTCGTGGGCCTCGTGACGAGCGACAGCGGTGTGGACTTCTCGGCGCCGGACGGTGAGCCTGTCCAGGTTTTCTTCTTCATCGTCGGACCGGCCGACCAGCGCAATCAACACGTTCGCATTCTCTCCGAAATCTCCCGTGGGGCGCGGAATCAGGCGCTCCGGAACTACCTTCTTACCCTCTCCGAAGACGAGCCGCTGCGAAACCAGCTCGCCACCATTCTCCCGGAGGAGCAAACGGATACGGCCACCGAGCGCTGCCTCCTCCACGTGCTGGTACAGGATGAGGCGGTCTTCGAGCCCGTTCTCGAGGAGCTGAGCGCGCGAGTAGGCGGAAGCATCGCGGTGCAAGATATGCGGAGTGCCGGCAGCTACCTCCACCGGATGCCCCTCTTCGCTGCGCTCTGGTCAGAGCGCGCCGAACAGACCATCAAGCTGCTGATGGCGATCGTGGACAAACGTCTCCTCAACGAGACCGTCCGCCGAATAAACGAAATTGTCCAAGAGACCGGTGACGGCGACCGGGTGCTTATAGCGGCGCACGATCTGATCTACGCTGCCGGCTCCCTCGACTTCTGAGAGGATCACATGGAGCCGGCGCACGCTATTCCCATTCTTGTAGTCATCGCGCTGATTCTCGCCATCGGCGTCTTCGCCGGGCGCCTCGTGCGTCTCATACGTCTTCCGGCGCTTATGGGTTTCCTACTGCTTGGTGTCCTCCTGGGCCCTTCCGCGATCGGCGTAGTGACGGAGCCTATGCTCGGGCAGCTGGAGTTCATTACGGAACTGGCTCTCGGCATGGTTGCCCTTGCAATCGGGCTGGAGCTGAGCTTTCGAGCTCTTCGGGAGCAACGCCTTCCCCTTATTCGAATTGTCGCATGGGAGAGCCTGCTGACCTTCGCGCTCGTGGGGACGGCGATCTTCTTGTTGACAGGGCGGCTTCCGGTGGCACTCGTCTTCGGTGCCGTAGCGGTTACGACCGCTCCGGCCGGAAAGGTAGCCGTTATCCAGGAGACCAGAGCCAGAGGGCCTCTCACTCGCGCTCTGCTCGCCGTGGTAGGCTTAGATGACGCCGCCGCTATCCTCATATTCGGGTTCGCGTTGGCGTTTGCCAAGTATTTGCTTGCTCTGGAGATTGGAGACGCCGAGGCAGCACTGGCCACGAGCCTTGCGATGCCGCTCATAGAGATCGCTCTGAGCATCGGAATTGGTGCGGTTCTCGGGTTTGGGCTCGGCATGGCGGACCGTTTACTCGGAAGATCCAGAGATGTCTTCATCCTCGTGATGGCTTCGGTATTCCTCATGGCCGGACTTGCCGAGGTCATGCAGATCTCGCTCGTTCTGACCGCTATGACCGCCGGCATTATCCTCGTGAACGCTCAGCCGCGTGAAACGGCCGAACGGGTCGGCCAACACGTGGCTGAGGTGACGCCTTTCATGTTCGTACTGTTCTTCGCCTTGGCGGGAGCACATCTCGATCTGGCAGCGCTCCCGCAGCTCGGTCTGGTCGGTACCGTCTATATTGTGGCTCGCTCTGCCGGGAAGATCGGAGGGTGCTGGATCGGGGCTCGCCGGGGAGGTGCCGATATGCGCGTCGCCCGGTACCTCGGCATCGGTATTCTGTCCCAAGCCGGCCTCGCGATCGGACTTGCTCTCATTGCGCTGCAAGAGCTGGCGCCGCTCGGCCCGGAAGCCGAGCAGGTGGCTCGAACGGTCATAGTAACCATAACGGCTTCCAGCGTGATCTTCGAGCTGGTTGGGCCCGTGCTCACCCGCACGGCCCTCACCCGCGCAGGAGAGACCGGCCGTGCCGGGCAGCCTGACTAGCCCCTCCCGTTGCGAACGGGCCCCTGCCACAACTACCCCGCTGGGCAGCCCCTGATTAGTACCGACGGAGGCAACAGCAGCGTGTGGCAGCTTCGGTACCAACCCAAGCTGCGGTCCCGGATTCGCAGGCGGAGCAACCACCCGAGCGGCGCCAAAGCTGCACTATAGCGAACCTCCAATCCCTGCCCATTTCCTTTGCCCGACGGGTGTGGTATTATCTTCATTCGGAACATCGCGAAAGGCATAACTATAAGGTGTAGCACATATACTCTTGGTCTATGTATTCAAATAACACACAGCTGCAACGTCAATCGAGAGCTATCGCCGACATCTCCGGCGACGTCGACCGTCGAGAAGCCGGCGCGGAGGGCCAGGTTCAGATCCCGGCCGGATGGTTTCGCATGGGGACCGAGGACCAAGAAGGCTTCCCGGATGACGGCGAAGGTCCGGTTCGGGATGTGTGGATCGACGCGTTCGACATCGACCGGTATGCCGTCTCCAACGCGCGCTTTGCACGCTTCGTCAAAGCCACCGGGCACAAGACCGAAGCGGAGCAATACGGTTGGTCGTATGTCTTTCATCTCTTCGTCCCGCGTTCCGCCGTACGCAATGGGGGCGTCCGCCGCGTACCAGGGCTCGAATGGTGGCGCGCGGTCCGTGGCGCGTGCTGGCACCGGCCGGAAGGCCGCGGCTCCCACATCGACAATCGTCCGGACCATCCCGTTGTGCACGTCAGCTGGAATGATGCCGTCGCGTACTGCCAATGGGCCGGCCGCCGCCTGCCCACTGAGGCCGAATGGGAGCACGCAGCGCGCGGCGGCCTCTCGCAGAAGCGCTTCCCCTGGGGCGACGAGCTCCGGCCGGGCGACACTCATATGTGCAACATATGGCAGGGCGACTTCCCGCGCGTGAACAGCGGTGACGACGGCTACATCGGAACTGCACCGGTTGCCGCCTTTCCACCTAATGGGTTCGGCCTGCACAATGTCGCCGGGAACGTATGGGAATGGTGCGCCGACTACTGGAGCGCCACCTACCATCGACAGGGACCACGCCACGATCCGACCGGCCCGCCGACCGGCACCGACCGCGTTATCCGCGGCGGCTCCTACCTCTGCCATCACTCCTACTGCAATCGCTACCGCGTAGCAGCACGCTCGCGGAACACGCCCGACAGCAGCACGGGAAACATGGGCTTCCGTACCGCAGGCCCCCCAGACAAGCATGCCACCCCCGGCAGAGAGAGTGCCCGCGAGAAGCATGGCGCCGCTCCCCCGCCCACCGAAGGCCGGCACGAGGTCAGTTGAAAGCGGTACCGGTGGAAGTGTTCCGTGGCGTGCGAGACTCCGTGATGCTCGAAAGCCCCGAACGATCGGCCCGCTTGCAGATTTCCTGCCTCCCAAGATAACCTGGGGCCGATTGGCCCTGTGGTCTTGCCGGCCGGTTGAGCCGCACTACACTTCTTGCCACGCAATCCTGCGCGATCGCATCACACGGTCTCATGATCGGAGGAGCTTGGGCCAAGCAAAAGCGCACGCATACAGGGGAAGCAATTATGAAGCTGTGCTCAATGTGGAGTTCGATATGGAGTTCGATTCGGTATCTCGGCGGGAGATGCCGCAACGCGCGCCTCCGGCCGGGAAGCCTGCCGGCCGCGGAGCGCTACGTTGGTTTCGCATCGCCGGCGGATGCCGTACGCGCGCCTTCGCGTGCCGTCACCGTCATGCTCGCGCTTCTCATACTGCTACCGGCAGCATCATCTCCGCTACTGGCCCACGGAGTTGGCGAAGATCCTGACCCGGCGCCCGGCGAAATCGCTCCGGACCCGAACGTTCTGACCGGCCGGCTCCTCAACGGCCTAACGTACTACATTCGCGAAAACGAGGAGCCGGAAGAGCGCGCATCGTTCCGCCTGGCGGTGAACGCCGGATCGATTGTGGAAGAGGAGGACGAGCAAGGTCTGGCCCACTTCGTCGAGCACATGGCGTTCCAAGGCACCGACAGCTTCACCCGTGAGGAGATCACCGGCTATCTTGAGCGGATCGGGATGCGGTTCGGCCCTCATATCAACGCATATGTCAGCTTCGACGAGACGGTCTACCGGCTCCGCGTTCCCACGGACGAGGAGGACACCGTAACCCGCGCGCTGGAAATCATGTCCGAATGGGCCGATCGGATGGCCTTTGAGAAGGACCGAGTTGAGCACGAACGTGATGTGATCAAAGAAGAGTGGCGTCTGGGCCTCGGAGCCGATCAACGCGTTCGCGACGAGATACTCCCTACCTTGCTCCACGACTCGCGCTACGCCGAACGCCTTCCGATCGGCGACTTGGACGTCGTCCGGGAAGCGCCTCCCGAGCAGCTTATAGACTTCTATGAGCGCTGGTACCGCCCGGAGCACATGGCCGTCGTGGCGGTCGGTGACTTCGATAAGCACGAGATGCGGAGCCGGATCGCGAAGCTCTTCGGCCGGATTCCAACTCCGGAGCAAGCACCAAGGCGTCCCGTCTATTCGATACCCGAGCACAACGAAACGCTGTTCGCCGTTGCGGAGGATCCCGAGCTTTCGCAGTCCTCGGTTACCATGTACGACAAGCGCCGCTACGATCCGGCGCGGACCGTAGAGGACTATCGAGAGCACCTGGTTGAGCGCCTCTACCGGGAGATCATGGATCGCCGGCTCCGCCGTCTGGGCCGGACGCCGGATGCTCCCTTCGTCAGGGCCCGCTCAGCTTCCTCGCAACCGGCACGCCCGTTGGATGCAAGCGTCCTTACCGCTACCGTGGAAGAGCATACGGCCGGCCACATCGAGGAAGCGCTCACCGCCCTCAAAAGAGAAGCAGTTCGGATCCAGGAACACGGTATAACGGAACCGGAGCTGGACCGGGCCCGGCGCACGATAGAGCGCGGCGCCGAACGGCAGTACCGGCAACGCGACGACATCGATTCGGAGAGCTTCGCAACGGATTACGTCGAGGCGTTCCTGGAGAACGCCCTCTTCCCCAGCCAGGAGACACGCTACGAGCTGACGCAGGAGCTCCTTCCGAAAATCCGACCGGACGAGGTGGCCGCGGTCGCGGAGGGACTGGTGACCGAGGAGAATCGCGTAGTCACCGTCGGGATGGTAGAGGGCGAAGAGCAAGCCCCGCCCGACGAGGCCTCGCTCCGGGCCGCTCTTGAGGCGGTGGACCCGGAGGAGGTAGAGCCTCCCGATGAGGACGAGCTCGTCGATGAGCTGACGGTGGAGCTTCCCGAGCCTGGGCGCATCGAGGAGGAGATCGAGCACGAGGAGGTTTCGGTTCACGAGTGGCATCTCTCCAACGGAATCACCGTTCTCGTGCGGCCAACCGACTACCGAACGGATGACGTCCGCATGAGCGCCTATGCGCCCGGCGGCGCCTCCCGCGCCGAAGAGGAGCAGGTCGTGAATGCCGAGCTCTCGGCGGCGCTGGTGGCGGAGAGTGGAGTCGGCGAGTACAGCAGCTCGGAGTTGGAGGATCTACTTGCCGGCCAGGATGTTTCGCTTTCCCCCTACGTACAGCCAACGCGACACGGCCTGCGCGGGTCGTCCGGGGCGGACGAGGTGCTTCCGCTTCTGCAGCTGGCTGCACTCTATCTCACCGAGCCTCGCAGAGATGAGGAGGCGTTCGAACGTTTCCGGCGCGAGCTACGTACGAACTTGCAGAACCAAGAGGCCCAGCCGCAATTCCAGTTCCAGAAACGGTTCACAGAGCTTCTGTGGGACGGCAGCCCTCGGCGTATGCCTTTGACCCTGGACCGTCTGGAAGAGCTCGACATGGAGCGAGCGTACGACTTCTACGAGAGCCTCTTCGACAATCCCGGTGAGCTCACCTTTACCATCGTCGGCGACGTGGACAAGGATGAGCTGGCCCCGCTGATTGAGGAGTATCTGGCTGCCGTGCCCGGCGAAGCAGCTGAGGGAGATGTTGTGGATCACGGTGACCGCTACGCCGAAGGCGTGCGCACCGACCAAGTCCAGGTAGGGATCGCCCCTCAGAGCATCGTTTCAGTGGTGTTCCACGGCGATCACACATACGAAGCCAAGGAGAACCATCGAGTACGGACCCTTGCGGAAGTCCTCGAGCGCCGCCTCCGCGAGCTTCTCAGAGAGGAGATAGGCGGCGTCTACGCGCTCTCTGCCCACGGCCAACCGATGCGCGAACCGTGGGAGCGGTACGTACTGGAAGTTGCATTCGGCGCCGACCCGGAGAAGGCTTCCGAGCTCGCGGAGCTCGTCCACGAGGAGCTTGCCGCCATTCGTGATGGGGAGTTGGATGAGTCTTACGTGGAGGCTGCGCGAGAGGCGCAGCGGAGCGACTACGAAGAAGGCATAGAGGATAACCAGTTCTGGCTGAGTAACCTCGAGGCGTTCCACCGTACAGGGAGAGACTTTGCCGATATCCACGAGCATCCGGAGCGGATCGAGAGGATTTCCACCGAGATGGTCACGGAGGCTGCCGGCGATTTCCTCGATCCGGATCAGTATATACAGGTACTCCTTCTGCCGGCGGCACAACAGTAGCGGGGCGTCGCCTAGACGCTCACCATGGACCATGGGCGTCGCCCGGTCCCGAGCCTGGGCCTTGGGCGTCAGCCTGGGCGCCGGGGTTGGGCCTGGGCCCTCCAACCGGCGATGGGCTTGGACGCCGGGCCTGGGCGTGGGCCTAGGCTTGGACGCCGGGCCTCGTCCTGAGCGTGAGGCCACGCTTAGGCGTCCCGTTTAGAGGTCCCGTTTAGGCGCCGCGCTGAGTCGCTTCGCTTGTGGCTATCCGTTTGCTCCTGTTCGATTGTGACTCCTCGGTTGCCACTTGCAGAGGGAAGCCGCGCCAAAGGGGCCGGACAGATTGACGGGCCTATGCGAGAAGCCGTACTGTTTTTGTGATGGATGCTCACTCGGCTCACGGTGTTCGGAATGGCGTAACGCGGATCATCGAGAATATCCTCGCGGTGATCTCGATAGATCGAACGAAGCTCGAGCATCTCCTGGCTGCGTACATTGCCGGGGGGCATATCCTCCTAGCCGACAGCCATGGAGTCGGTAAGACGAGCCTGGCGCGCGCGCTCGCCGGAAGCATCGGCTGGGCGTCTTCTTCCCAGCCGAAGGAAGCCGAAGGTGTCGCCGACGTACATGCCGCGAGCGCCGGTCCGGGCGAAACCAACGCAATGAACCCCTCGGCGGCGGCGCTGGAAGTCCCCATGGACCAGTTCAGCCGCGTGCAGTGCACTGTAGACCTGTTGCCACAGGATATCCTGGGCTACAACCGAATCGTCGGAAGCGAGCACGAGCTCGTGTTCAACCGGGGACCGATTTTCGCTCACTTCGTGCTCTGCGACGAGATCAATCTCTTAACTCCCAAGACCCAGGGCAGCTTCTTCCAGGCGATGGAGGAGCAACAAGTAACTGTCGAGGGCGCTACCTACTACTTGACGGACCCCTTCTTCATCATCGCGACTATGAATCTAAAAGGGGCGCACCTGTTCCCGCTTCCCGCCCCCCAGCTCGACCGTTTCATGATCCGGCTTTCGATGGGCTACCCCCCCGACGATAGCGAAGAGCAGATTGTTCGGCAGCACGGGCGAAACGACGCGTGGGACACCTTTGGATCTGTAGTGGAGGCCCAAGACGTGCTCGCGTGGAAGAACATGGTGGACGATCTCTTCATCCACGACGAGGTTGTCTCGTACATTGTCCGATGCGTTCGCAACACGCGCGAGCACGGCGACGTCCTGCTCGGAGCAAGTCCGCGAACCGGGGTCAAAGTAAGCCGTCTGGCACGGGCGCTCGCCCTTATTCGCGGTGAAACGTTCGTGACCCTGGACCATGTGAAGGAAATATTCACCCGGGCAGTGAGCCATCGTCTCCAAATGAAGAACTCAGCACAGCCTCCCGAAGAGGTAGTAAGCGAAATACTTGCCACTACTCCGGTGGAACGAGCGGCCGGCATAACGCGATGAGACGCTTCTTCTACTACTATCCTTTCACCGCGCTTGGAACGATCGTCTTCGTGGCGGGATTCGTCTTGGCGATCACCGGAAGCGCGGAGCGGGATGCGTACCACATCACCCTCGGACTCCTAGCGATGGGCGTGCCGGCACTACTTGCGGGGGCCGCCAGGTTACAGGCGCGGCGATTCGCCGCCGAGGAAGTGCAATGGGACGCGTCGGCCCCGCTGGCCGCGCAGGCGCTTGGCCGCGGCGGATCGCGGACTGTGGCGGTGAGGCTCAGTCGAACACCGGTGTGGTTCTTCTTCCGCGTTCGCTGCGCGGTCGGCGGCCCGTACTCCACGGGCCGTTCGTTCCGATTCGCGTTTCACAACGAGACAAACACGCCGAGCGGCGGCCGTGTAGAGGTCCCGGTCCGCGTGCCCCTGACCGGCTCGATCGAAGCGCGGCGCACGACTGAGGTCCGGGATCTCTTCGGGTTGACCCGAGCACGGTTCGGCCCGGAAGAACGCTCTGCGCAACAAGTCCTTCCGCCGGTCGCGGCCTTCCAATCCCCCCCGCCGGTAGATGCGTCCACCGGAGAGCGCGAGACTGCTCGTACGAAGACTCCGGACGAGCAACGATACTACATGCGTGAATACATTCCGGGAGACCGGTTCCGCGACATCAACTGGAAGGCGTCGGCACGCGTGATGACGTTGATCACTCGCATCTCGCCCGAAACTCAGGAAGAAGCTCGAACTCTGACGGTACACATCCGGCATTTTCAAGAGGACGAAGGCGAGAGCCTCGAGCGCTCGGCCCATCTCGACTACATCACCGGCTGGGCCATATCGGTAATGCGCACGCTCAGAACCGAACGGCCCGGTTTTCGGTTCCGTGTGGTCACGGCGCGGGGGATCGACGAGATAGAATCCGAAGAGGATCTGGATCTCTTCGCGCACGCTGCCGCGGAGCTTTCGTTCGCGTACGAGCCCTCGAGTGTCGCGGCACCGGACCCGGCCGCCCGCACGCTTCTTGTCTTCACGACACCGTTCGACACGGCGCTTGACGGCTTTCTCAGCCGCGCTCAGCAGGCTGAAGCCATGGTTTTCACCACTCGGCTCGGCCGCAACACCGACAGCTCCCGTGCCGGAAGCCCCGGCGGCAGAGGGGCATGGGCTGGAATTCTTCGACGTGAAAGGAGACGCGCCGGCCGAAGAATCAGCCGTGCCGGAACCGCGCGAGACAGGTCACGCGGCCACAGCGACAGCGGCTCGGCTTCCAACACCTATGCAGGCCGTGTCAATGAAGCCTACGGTGAAGACGCGCAGGGGGTGGATACATCGGACATGGCATATGTTACGATATTGCCCGAGCTCTTTCCGGTCCGGCCCTTCCGGGTGCGCGAGGATCCGGAGCGTTTCCCACCGCATGCGCCGCGGCCCGGCGCTCCCATTGCCCAGGCTGTGGCGCTCTACACGGATTTTCGGTGGGTGAGCCCGGAGAGCCGGGACCGACACCGATAGCTCAACGAGCCGCGGGCGCTCCGACAGTAGGAGGTGCACCATGCGAACCGTTCTGTTCACCACGCGACTTCTTCTCTATCTGGTCGCGCTCTCAGTCCCGATCTTCCATCCGGCGGTTGTCGTCTCGTACGACGCGCAGAGCGCGTTGGCGTGGTTCATCTTGATTCCGCTGGAGATGGTTATCGCGTATGCCGGTGCTCCGCCGCGTCTTCGTCCGCGAGCATATCTCCTCACTGCGGCCATACCGATCGTCGCGTTCGGTATCTACGTCGGCATGGATGCCTCCCCCTGGCCCACGGTCGCCGCCGGCACCGCAGCGTTCGCGCTCACCGCAGTTCTTTTCACTCTCGGCCCCCGGTTTCGACTGCTCTTTGCCGTGGAACAGTTCTTCTTGGCGCTCATCTATGTGCGCCTTCTTGCGTTCTCACGAGCCAGCGAGGAGATGGCAGCCGCAGCTCAACAAGCGTCCCAGCTCATCTTTGTGCTGGTGGTGGTCTGCTTCCTGCTGCACGGCGTGGTAATAGGGCTTGTGCTAGCGCGCCCGACGACGGACGATGCGCGCAAGCGCCCCCTGAAGGAGGGAGCAGTTCTCACTGCAGGCGCGGTGCCGCTCCTACTTCTCACAGCGTTTGCAATTCCCCCGGGGTTTCTCGACCACAGCCCCATCGTAAATCTGCTCGACCGCCAAGCTGAACCTAACCGGGAGCCCCTGGACGCAGACAGCGACCTCCAGGACGACGGCGGGCTCGGCGATGCCGAAGGGCTCGACTCAGCCCCTGGCATGCGTGAAGGAACATCGGCCTTGGAAGATGCGTTCGCCGGCGAGCTGGACACTTCCCTTCACGGGGTGGAAGCCGGTGATTGGGACGCCGACGGCATGCATGGGCAGGATTCGCAGCGGGCGGTCATGATCGTACGCTCTGACTATAGCCCGATTTACGCAGCGGAGGCTTACTACGCGGATTTCGATCGAAAGCGGGGGTTCCAACAGCCCGAGGAATACGCGTTGAACGAGCTGGTCCATCTCCGGCTGGCCGGCACGTGGCACCATCCGGACACCGGCAAAGAGACGTCTTCTGCGAGAGACCCGCGGGACGCCCGGATCGGCCGGCTTCTGGGCAGTCGCTCGGAGGAAGAGGGAGGCGACTCGCAGCTCCGAGACACCTACCAGGTCGACTACTACTCCACGATCTCCGATCGCGTCCTCCAGTACCGCCCGTGGAGTGTCGAGCCAACCGTGCGTGACGGCCGCTACCATCCTTTCAGCTACAGTTATCGAAGTGAGTCCCGCATCGGCGAGGGCTCCCCATGGCGGTACCGAGAGGTGCCGGATCCCGACGAGGAGACGCTTGCCGAGCTCGAGGAGTATCTCGAGCTCGAGCTCGAGGAGGAACACCGAGCTGCTTTCGAGGAGCACTCCCAGGAGCTGATCGGCTCACCGGAGAGTCAACAAAAGACCATCAACGCTATCATGGAGAGCTTCAGGTCGTTCCAGTACGAGCTCGGGTACGACGACACGTTTGCGACCGGACACATGGCGCGCTTCGTCTCAGAGACCCACACAGGCGACTGCGTGGAGTTCGCCAACACGGCCGCCATTCTGGGCCGCATGCACGGGATTCCCTCCCGCGTCGTAACCGGTTACCTCGCTGCCCGCGATCTGCAGACGCCGTCTCACATGCAAGGACTTGCCCATCTCCAACAGGAACTCCCGTCGCTTGCGGAGTACGACCTCTCCGAGCTCTTTTTGGTGACAACGAGCCATCGGCACGCGTGGGTCCAGTACTACTTGCCCCAGTACGGCTGGGTAGATTTTGAGCCGACCAGTTACGCCATGCCACCCGACCCGGCCGGGGACCCCAACCAGCGACAGGTCGTGATCCCCACAATCAACCCGCAGCTCGAGCGGCCCGACCACGCCGGCTTCCCGTGGGGACGCGCCGCCCGAGCGCTTGCCTGGATGGCCCTTCTCGTAGCGGCAGGACTCTATGTCCTGCGGTACGGATACGAGGGATACCTGGCGATTCAGGCGAGCCGGAACACCCCAAGAGCCGATCGCGCAATCTATCGCCTCACGCTGATGCAGTTGGCCGCCGCCGGAAGTCATCTGAAACCTGCCGGCGAAACTCCCCGAGAGTACGCCGAACGCCACCCGGAGTTCCGCGTCTTTGCGGAAGAGTACACACGAGCACACTACGGCCGGCCGCAACCTACACCCGAAGACGTCGCACGCCTCCGAGATGAACGCCGAACGATCGTACGCGCCGCTCGGAGACAGCGGATTCTCAACTATCTCAGAAGCATTGTGAGCCTGCGGGGGTTGTACTATGTCTAAGCTCCTAGGGCGCACGGGGGGCGGCGTTCTCCTGGTAACGGCAGTGCTTCTCGTGCCGCTCATCGTCGCCTCCTGTGGCCGCCATGACGAGTGGCTCGTATTCCGCGGCGAAGGCGGTCGCGGGCACACCCGCAACGCCATGCAGCCTCCCCTCGGGCTCCGCTGGAAGCTCGAGCTCCAGGGCGAGGAAGGCGACGGCGAGCGGGCGTTCGCCTTTAACAATCTGGTAATCCGCGACGATACAATGTACTTCGGCGCCACCGACGGCAACTTCTACTCCATGGATATCGAATCCGGGTACATGAATTGGGTATTCCGGACCGGGGGTCCGGTGAACTCGGTTCCGTACGTGGACGGCGAGAACGCGTACTTCGGGTCGAACGACGGCCATCTCTATGCAGTCGACCGGGAAACCGGCGAGAAAACATGGGCGTACGAGGACGGGCGCACCGTGCAGAGCACTACCTTGCGACACGAGGACTGGATCATTTTTGCAAGCGACGGTGCCGGCACCTGGTTTCTAAATGCCGAGGGTGAGCTCGAGCACGAGATCCGCAATCCGGTGTGGCACCGGAACAGCTTCCAAGTCTTCGACGATACCATGTACTTCGTTCAAGGCCCACCGGACAATCAACGCACCTTGGGCGCGTACGATCTCGAGACTCTCGAGCACAAGTGGGTTCTTCCCGACGAGGTGATGCGGGCTACGTGGTACAGCTTTCCCGCCGTTACCGACGACTATCTCTTCAATGCGACAACGTCGTTTTCAGGCGACCATCTCACCTACCGGCAATACGGATTCGACCGCGAAACCGGCCGGATCCTGTGGCGGCGCGAGCACGACTCCGACTTTGGCGAACATGAGCCGGACCACCTCTACAGATACTTCCGGGATCTGCTCAACATCCTGGACTATCAGGCTCCCGCCGTCTGGCGTGACCGGGTAATTCACACAGGCGGCGACACGATGGTACGGGCGCTCAACACCGAAACAGGCGAAACCGAGTGGGAGACGCAGCTTTCGCGCCGGACGTCGAGCGCGCCGATCATTGCCGGCGACTACATATACCTCGGGCTCTTCGGGGACGACGTGGGCCAGGCCGACCGGGCCGACCGGCACGAGCGGAACCAAATGGGAGCGGGGAGCCCACGGCTTGCAAGCACCGACAACCCGGAACCGGATGCGGCTCCGGCGCAGGAGGAGAAGCCGCCACGCCTGGTCGCGCTCTCCGCCCGCTCCGGGCGAAAGGTCTGGGAGGCGCCGATCGAGGGCGCTATCCTGAGCCCTCCCGTTATCGCCGGCCGCTGGATGGTGTTCGGAACTGACGCTAACAACGTCTACGTGCTTGAGCGACTACTCGGCTAAAACGGCCGCCCGCTTCGAGCGGTGGCGTCCAGCCACCCCTCCGGGCGGCGCCTCCGACGCCCCCTTCAGCCACCCCGCCGGGCGACGCCTCCGACGCCCCCTTCAGCCACCCCGCCGGGCGACGCCTCCGTGCCGGCCCATGCGCAGTGCCGACTTCAATGTAGTGCTCTGCCCTGGCTCCTGTGACCCCTCCAAATCCCGCAAGCATCATGGTACGATACTGAAAGCACGATTCTCTGAGCAGCTGAGGTGTTCCGATGCGGCGGATTCCAGCTCACCTACCGTCCGTGCTATGCCTGGGTGCCGTTTGCCAGATCGGGCAGGTGGTTCTCCTACGCGAGCTCATGATGGTTTTCCACGGGAACGAGCTCTCGTTCGGCGTCATCCTGGGTGCATGGATGGTTTGGGTTGGGATTGGGAGCCGCATTGCCGGCCGCATTGGAGACGACGTTGAGGAGCGTTCGCTCCTGAGGATTATCTCCGCTTCGGTCCTTGTCGTTCTCCCGGCTTCGATCGTCGCCATCCGTCTGCTCCGAGGGCTCTTTCCGGTGCAGCCGGGAGCGTATCTCTCGGTCGCCGACATCGTGGGTTCAGCGTTTGCGGTGACGGCGCCGGTCGGGCTCCTTCTGGGGGTCCAATTCGTCGTGCTCGCTCGCATCTGGCGCCGGGCGGATCAGGCCGTTGATACCGCAGGCGCTGGGAAAACCTACATCGGTGAGGCTCTCGGGCATACCGTAGGCGGCATGCTGTTCAGCCTGGCGCTCGTGCACCTCCTCAACTCCTTTCAGATCGCGGTAGCCGCGGGGATTGCAATGGGGCTTGCGGCACTTCCCGCGACATGGTCTTCCCGTGTTCCGACTACGCGACCTCGACGCTGGGGGCATCGGCTGCTGCCGGCACTGTTGGCTCTTGCGTTCGTCTTGATTCCGTTCCTGGAATCCGTTGACCAATGGGCGTACGAGCAACAGTGGAGCCATTTCTATCCCCGGCACGAGCTCCTTTCCGTGTACCAGTCGCGGCACGGAACGGTCTCCGTCGCCGGCCGGGAGGATCAACGGAGCTTCTTCCAGAGTGGTAACCTCCTCTTCTCCGCCGCCGGCCGACCGGGAAACCCCTCGCCCTCCCCATCCCCGTACGAAGAGCACGAGGCAGTAGCCGCCGCCCACCTCGCCATGGTACAGCATCCGAGCCCAAAGCGCGTCCTCCTCATCGGAGGGGGGCTCCGCGGTATGCTCCGTGAGATCGTCCGGCACCCCGTCGAGCACGTGGACTACGTGGAGCTTGATCCGGTCGTGACGGAAGCGGCACGCACGCATCTTTCGGATGAGACCGTCGCACCGCTGGACCGCGATGACGTTCGGCTTATCCACGGCGACGGCAGATTCTTCGTGAAACGGGCTTCGGAGGAGTATGACCTGATCATCGTGGACGGCCCCGATCCGACGACTGCGGCCCTCAACCGCTACTACACGAAGGAGTTCTTCCAGGAGGCTCGAGGGATTCTTGCTCCGGAAGGAGTGCTTGCAATCGGGGCCACCTCTACGCCTGACCTGCGCAGTAGCCCCGTACGGAACCGGAACGCCACCATCTACCACACCCTGCGAACCGTCTTCCCCGACGTTCTCCCTGCGGGAGAGCGTCACTTGCACTTCTTCGCCGCCACTGAGCCGGGCCTTACCTCCTACGACCCCTCGATTCTGAGAGCCCGGTACGAAGCGCGAGGGATCCAGGCGCCCGGTTTCTCGCCCGGGCAGTACCAGCTTCTTCTGGAACAGGACCAGCTTCGCCGCGTCAATTGGAGCATCCGCACCCATGGCCGTAGCCCCGACGCACATCTCCGGCTCCCCGAAGCCCCGCCGCTGACCCCTGAGCCGCTCTCGGAGCTCATCCGGCGCGAGGCGGAGTTTCCGCCGGTAAACGAGCGCTACTTCATCAACTCCGATCTCCGACCGATCGGGTACGTCCATTCCCTGGCGTTCTGGAACCTCCTCACGCGAGCCGAGCACGCCGGTATCTTCCGGGGCATTCTCACTGTCGAGCCATGGTGGATCGTCCCCCTTGTCGCGCTTGCAGTTGCGGTCCCCAGCCTGCTCCGGGTGGCCGGCCGCCGAGCGCAACAGCCGCCGGAAGCTTCCGATCCGGCACGTCGCTTCGCCGTGCTTTTTGCCGTATTTACCACCGGCCTGTCCACGATGACCCTCCAGGTATCCCTCCTCTTCTCGTTCCAAAACGTATACGGTTTCGTGTACGAGATGATCGGCCTCATCACCGCGGGCTTCATGGCAGGTCTGGCGTTGGGAACCGCCGGCACCCACCGCTTGGTACGGAAGAAGTCGGACGTACGGACACTCCGTACAGTGCAGCTGGCAATCGCCGTCTTCGCCGTTCTGATCGCGCTGCTTCTTCCCCAGGTGGCAGGGCTGGAGTCACCGTATCTCATCTTTGTGCTCTTCTTCGCGCTCACGATTTTGGCCGGAGCGCTGAACGGCGTCGATTTCCCGCTTGCCACAAGCTGCTGTCTGGCGTTCCACCGCCGCGCCGAGCGCGCCACCGGCATCGTCTACGGCTTAGAGCTCATCGGATCTTGCATTGGCGCAATCGTAGCGGGGGTCATCATTGCCCCGGTTTTAGGAATTGTCGCGAGCTGCCTCCTCGCGGCGATTGGAAACGCCACCGCGTTTGTTGTACTACTCATTCCAGGGAGGACGTATGCGACGGCGACAGCATGACGAGCAACACAACGAACACAACGAACACAACGAACACAACGAGCACAACGAGCACAACGAGCACAACGAACACGAGTCGAAGCAG
>Ga0207421_10001128_pt1 | contig 34749 bp, 27 predicted proteins | sample SodLakKL_010_SED_4_FD_187542 | JGI IMG/M metagenome (GOLD analysis project Ga0207421, IMG submission 187542) | Alkaline sediment microbial communities from Lake Tanatar, Kulunda Steppe, Russia - 8KL_010_SED (SPAdes) (version 2) | ecosystem: Environmental > Aquatic > Non-marine Saline and...
CCGGATCCCTGCGTCCGGCCCCAATGGCTCCCGGACAAAAAATGCATCAGCCGATGCGGGTTTTCCGATCGGCCCATTGGATTTCAAACGGCATGGCTGCATCAAACCGATCGCCGCTGCGCACCCATTTTCCATTCTGGTGGATGCGTGTGTAGCCTTTCTTCAACGGAGCGTTGGGATCGGACGCCTGCAGCCGGTGATGCAGCTCGCCGAGTTGTGATTTCTGCTGCATCAGGTACCGGTTCGTGAGGGCGGAAATGGCGTCTGTCAGGCTGCGGTTCTGATCCCGGATGCGCATGATCCGCTGCTGCAGGATTCCGGCCATCTGTTTTTCCTGCCAGGCCAGCATCTCCGCCTGCCGGGCTATGCGCTCTTTGACCTTGTACAGCGCGTAATTGTCCAGGAAACGGGATACGGTGTCTTTGTAGCGCTGAAGCAGGTCCGTCACGCGGCGCTCGATGGTATGCTGAAGGTCGCCGATTCGCATCAGCAGGTCGTTGCGGTCGGGCACGGCCATCACTATGGCCTGCGTGGGTGTGGCCGCCCGCACATCCGCCACAAAATCGGATATGCTGAAATCGGTTTCATGTCCGACCGCGCTGATCACCGGTATGCGGCACTCCGCAATCGCGCGCGCCACAATCTCCTCGTTGAAAGCCCACAGATCCTCCAGCGAGCCTCCGCCGCGGCCGACAATCAGCAGATCGGCCTCGCCGGAATCGGAAAAATGCCGGATTCCATGCACAATCTCCGGAGCGGCTTGGGCACCCTGCACGGCAGCATGGTACAACTGCACATCACAAAGCGGATACCTTTTTTCAAGTGTTGTGCGCATATCCTGGAACGCGGCGCCGGTGGCGGAGGTGACCATGCCGATCACCCGGGGGTAAGCGGGCAGCGGCCGCTTGCGATCCCCGTCAAACAGGCCCTCGGCTTTCAATTTTCGTTTTAGCTCCTCAAAGGCCTGCTGCAAGGCGCCCAGCCCGGCTGCACGAATGGACCGCGTAATGAGCTGATATCGTCCATGCGGCGGATATACCTGCACTGAACCGCTCACTACAACTTCATCGCCGTGTGCGGGGACGCTATCGAGCTGCTGACGCAGAGAGCTCCACATCACACAGGAGAGCTGTGCACCGGCATCTTTCAGGGTAAAGTAGAGGTGGCCGTTGCGGCTGGTCTGCGGCTGGCTCACCTCCCCCCGGACGCTGACCCATTCAAATTCGCTTTCAAGCAAAAGCTTGATCTCCCCCGTCAGGGTGCTGACCGTAAATACCTGACCGGCTTCATCCTCATATTGTTGCATAAATGTCGGTACCCTTCATTTAGAGATATCAGTTCATGCGGGAATATAGGCATTTCAGGGTAGCAGGTCAGGAAAAAAGCGGAATGCCCGGCCAAACTATTCCGCCTCACGGATGCAATGGCTCCGTAAATTTTTGAAACAGTTTTTCGCAAATTGAAACACGCGGATTGCCTATATTCCCAATCGGAAAACCATTGCCCGATACGGTGCCTTCCGGGCATCGGAACATGGAACAAAAATCCCTGTCACATATGAGCGAAATGAAGGATCTCCTGATTACCAATGTGCGTCCGGTTGATGAGCAGCGGGACGGTTCCGAAACCGTTGATATCCTGATCCGCGGGGGAAAGATTGCGGATATCAGTCAAAGCAACCCTGAAAAGGGGCGAACAAAACCGGAGTTGCCGGAAGTAGCGGGGGAGGTGCCGGTTTTTGACGCAAAAGGGGCTTATGTATCACCCGGGTGGATGGATATGCACGTGCATCTGAGGGAGCCCGGTTTTGAGCACAAGGAGACAGTCCGTACAGGATGCGCCGCTGCCGCCCATGGCGGGTTTACCGCCGTTGCCTGCATGCCGAATACCAATCCACCCATTCATACCCGGGACGTGGTCAGTTACGTGCTGAAACAGGCGCAGGGCCTTCCGGTGGATGTGTATCCGATCGGAACCGTCTCAAAGGACCGGGCCGGCAAATCCATCTCGGAGATGGCCGATATGAAAGAGGGCGGGGCCGTCGCGTTCAGCGATGACGGCGACCCGGTCCAGAACAGCCAGCTGATGCGCACGGCGCTGGAGTACGCGGCGATGCTCGATGTGCCCGTCATCAACCACGAAGAAGATTTGGCGCTCTCACGGCCCGGACATATGCACGAGGGACGTGTATCCACCCGGCTTGGGCTGGCAGGCACCCCTTCCATAGCCGAGGAGATCATGATCGCGCGGGACATCCTGCTCTCTGAACTGACCGGCGGACACGTGCACGTGGCACATATCAGCACCCGGAAAGGGGTGGAGCTGGTCCGTGAAGCGAAGAGCAGGGGTTTGAAAGTGACGACCGAGGTATGCCCTCACCATTTCGACCTGACCGACGAGGAGATTGACCGGCAGCAGTTCCACACCAACTGGAAAATGCATCCGCCGCTCAGGACGGCTGATGATATGGAAGCCATGATCGAGGGGCTGAAAGATGGTACCATCGATGCCATCTGCACCGACCACGCCCCGCATTCGGTGGATGAGAAAGAGGTGGAGTTCATCTATGCCCCCAACGGGATCATCGGCCTGGAAACCGCATGGAGCATCATCTGCAAGCGGTTACTGTCCGGCGGTATCCTGACCCTGCAGGATGTGATCCGCAAGCTAACGGTGAACCCCCGTACGATCCTCCGGATCCCGGTGCCGAAACTGGAAGTTGGCGAACCGGCCAACATCACCATATTTGACACCGAAACGGAGTGGGTCTGCACCCCGGAATCCATCCGGTCCCGTTCCGTCAACACCCCCTGGCTGAATGAAACGCTCAGGGGGCGGGCGATTGCTGTATATAACAACAATCAGTTCGTCAGTTGACGTCCTCAAGGATTTTCCTGACGTTTACAGGTTTGGAACTTTCGGTTTTACGGCTTTTCCCGGTGCCGGAAGAGCCGTTGGCATGGCCATTGGCATGACCGTTTGATTCACCGTTGGCATCCTCATTCAGTTTTTTGCGGTACTCTTTTTCGAAGAAAAACTCTTTTTCACCGAAAGCAGGCTCCAGGTCATCCAGCCAGACGGCGTCCTTGTTGTATTTGGCGAAGAACGGGCGTCCGTTCCAGTCCGGATTCCGTCCCTGCAGGAACTGAAGCGTGAGCACTTTTTCACCGGAGATCTCACTAACACCCAGGACGTGCACCTTGCCGGGGCCGGCCGACATGCTGGGGCCTCGCACGGTTCGTGCGATACCGCTTACCTGCTTGTAGGCGCCGCGGAAAATTTTCCAGGCCTTTTCCAGCGGGATGTCAAAATGATGCCGTGCGCCGGTATCCCGTACCACGAACATGTAATAGGGGATCATGCCCTGTTTAACCTGCTCCCGCCACATGTCGGCCCAGACATCAGAGGAGTCATTGATGTGGCGCAGAAGCGGTGACTGGGTACGTATTTGCGCGCCGGTGGAGCGGACCCGTTTGGCTGCTTCCCTGTGGATGTCGGTTTGAAGCTCGACAGGATGGGAGTAGTGGCCCATCAGTGCGAGATGCTTTCCGGATTCATTTACTTTGTGGAACAGGTTGAGCATCTCATCGGCGTCCTTGTCGGTAACGAATTTGTATGGCCAGTAGGCCAGCCCTTTTGTACCGATACGGATATTTCGCAGATTCGGCAGGTCGGCCTCTAGAAGGGGTTCAATATAGGAAGCAAGCACCCGTGACTTCATGATCATGGGATCGCCGCCGGTGAAGAGCACGTCAGTGACTTCGGGATGTTCCTTCAGATAACCAACAAGCAGCTCTGACTCCTTCATGGCAAATTTCAGCTCATCGATACCCACAAACTGGGGCCATCGGAAGCAGAAAGTACAATATGCGTGACAGGTCTGGCCCTGGCTCGGAAAGAAAAGGGCGGTTTCCTTGTATTTGTGTTGCATCCCGCTGAGCGTCTCGCAACCAAGCTGCGGCGTGTTTTCATCTTTTTGTCCGGCCGGATGAGGATTGAGCTGCATCCTGATTTCGTTGGCCGTATTCGCAACTTCCTGTTTGGATCCGCCTTTTTTCAGAACGGCAGCCATCTTGTCGAAATGATGCGGTTTAAGCATCGTTTTCTGAGGAAAGGTAAGCTGGAACATGGGATCTTCGGGGATATTGTTCCAATCAATCAGCTCCTCGATCACATAGTTGTTGACCTTGAACGGCAACACATTTCCGACCACACGGATATCGAACCGGATATCCTCAGAGAGTTTTTTTACCTGGGGGATATTTTCAAAAGTCCTGAGATTGTAAGATCGATATTTGGGCGGTTTCCCATCAATATTAAATGACTCGTTTGGTTTGAAATCGAAGTATGGCAATGGGACCTCCTTTTTAGAAGTTCTCGGCTTGTCCAGTGTTCTTTCTTGGATTGTTATAACGCGGATCAATTCCGCTATCGTTCAGGACAAAACCAGTATCATGCACCGTTTCAGGTGCGATCCGAACAGTTATATTTCTTCAGATCTGTTAAAGTGACTTGCATTCCAGTCAAGTCAGATCAATCAATGTGTAACAGTGATTGCTATGTTGTGCAACTAAAGGCCAGTTAATTAATGGCGTTAGCTGCGTGAATGTTATTACTCAATTTAAAAGAAATTCCGATTAATGCAACAGAGACATTGGTAACTCCTGATCGCACGGAAAATTGTGAGAAGGAAAAGCCATGCGCGTGCGTTGCGCGTCATGGCTTTTTCTTCTCAAGGACAGGCATTATACAAAAATCAGGTCGAAAAAAGAACTTCAATCAGTCTATGGTGTGTTCTCTGATCTGGGAGCGGCTGTCCAATTCGCCGTCAGAATACCGTTTTTGGTCATAGGCAATGCGAACGCCATCGCTCCAGGTCCAGTCGTCAAGAACGATGGTGACTTCCACATCGCGGCCCTGCTGGGGTTCGAACTGGGAATAGGATATTTCAACGGGGAGCTGGTTCCGGGTGGATACATCCATGGTCAGATCATATTCCCCGCCGATATGAATGGTCTTGATATCGTCGCTCGATTCTATCAGGGTAGCCTCGAGCGCGTCAGCCGTCATTGCCAGATACAACGGATTCCGTTTGATTTCATCCACCATCGACGCAACAAAATCGGGTGGAAGCGGCTGTTCCTGACCGCCCATGCGTACCACTCCGCTGCCGTCGGACAGTTCGATGACCTGACTTCCCATGGGAGTGGTTATCTCCATGGTCATGGCATCGGGGAACCGGGTCCGTGTGATTGTCTGCAGTGACATCTCGCCCTGAGGGGTCTGTACAGACTGTGTGCCTTTCGTAACAAGTGTGCCGACCTCCGTTCCATCTTCGATCATGGCTTCGGCCACTTTCTGCATCCATTCCCGTCCTGCCTGCGCATCGCCTTCAACAGCGGCACGCTCTGCTACCGGACGGGGTATGGAGATGTCGAGTTCCTCATACGGTCCCATCTCTGCGAGTTGATCTTCGATGAGATCCCGGTTGCCTACAATGAGGACCTTCATCTTGTCCGGCTGCAGATATTCATTGGCTACCCGGTGGATGTCGTCCACGGTAACCTGCCTGACCTGCTCCACATACTGCTCAAACGCGTCTTCCGGCAGGCCAAGATTGTAGTTGCTCATTTGTTCAGAGAGGATGCGGGCGTAACTGTCATAGCGGAAGATGATCCGGTTGAACATGCGTTCGCGGGTCTCATTCAGCTCCTGCCGGGACACCCGCTCATCCTGAAGCCGCCGGATCTGCGCCAGTGTCGCTTCGTAGGCTTCCTGCGTATTCTCAGCCGCCGTACTCAACCCGGCGAAGAACATTCCGGGATAGCGGACATTGCTGGAGTACGTACCGAAGACGCCATATGCGAGGCCCTGGTCCGTTCGAACTTCCCGAAACAGCCTGCCGGAGAAACCGCCGCTCAGGATCTGGTTCATGACCTGCAGCGCTGCATAATCCGGATTGTCCCGGTATCCGCCTATGTGTCCCATCCGGATCTGGCTCTGGTTCATGTCACCCTTGTGTGCAAAATAGAGACCGGATTCGAATTCATAGTCCACTTCCGGAAGATCCATATCCACGGGTTCTCCTACTTCAAAGATTCCGAAAGCCTCCTCCAGCTGCGTCCGGAGCGCCGCGGGATCAAAATCACCGATCACACCAACCAGCAGGTTGCTGGCCTGGTATGTTTTTTCATGGAAGTCGACGATGTCCTCGCGAGTGATGTTATCGAGCGTAGCGTATTCAATGCTCCTGGCATACTCCGATTCCGGGCCGTATATCAGCTTTCGGAATTCCCGCGCGGCTACGGATGCGGCTTCCTCATTCCTGCGGGATATGGCTGTCCGTTGCTGTGTTTTGGCCAGATCGATCCGCTCCTGAGGAAACAGGGGGTTCTTGAGAAGGTCGGTGAATACCGGCAGCAAGTCATCAAAATCTTCCTTGAGGACATTCATTCTCGCAGAGCCGTTGGACAGTCCGAATGACGTCTCCATGCTGGCGGCACGCGCCTCAAGCAGTTCGTTCAGATCCTCATCGGGATACTGTTCCGAGCCTCCGGAGCGCAGCACGTTGCCTGTGATCCAGGCCAGGCCGGTTTTGTCACCGGGCTCCATCCAGGATCCGCCGTTGACGATTACGTTAACAGTGACCAGAGGCAGTTCCTGGTCCTGCAGCAGGAAAAACTCAATGCCATTGTAGGAAAAGCGCTCCACTTCGGGAGATGTGAAGGTCCTGGGTTCAGGAAATTCCAGTCCCTCGACCGGGTTTTGGAGTGCCGGTATGGAAGAGCCGCATCCACCCAGCAAAACAAGTAAAAGCAGAAAAACGGATAATTGTCTCATCGTGATTCTCAGGTTAGGATGTTAGTTGGATGCAGTGGCTTCATCGCGGGTGCGTATGGCGCCGACGGTTCGGTGCTGTCTGTTGAAATAGGTTTCAACAACACGCTGCAGGTCGTCCGCAGTAATTTTATCCATGTCATCGAGGTCCGTAAAAATGGCCCGCCAGTCACCTCTCTTTCCATATGCCTGTGCAAAATTCAGAGCCATGCCCTGGTTTGAAGCGAGGCCCCGTATTACCGACGCACGCGCATTGGTACGCACCCGTTGAAGTTCGCTCTCCTCAATATCACCTTCCCGGATCCGGTCCAGTTCTTCGTAGATGACTTCTTCGATATCCGCAAGGTCGACACCCTGGTTGGGTATGGCAAAAATGACAAAGAGTCCGGGATATCGGTCTCCCGGGAATCCGTTGAAACCTCCGATCTGCAAGGCTTTCTGCTCATCGGTGACCAGACGGCGAAACAGTCTGGAGGTGCGGCCCTGGAACAGCACCCCGCTGAGGATATCCAGCGCGACGGCATCCGGATGGTTGAGGTCCACGCTGTGGTAGCCGATCATGAGTATGGGCTGGCTGTCTTCCTCAATCACAAAGCGGCGTTCTCCCCGCTGCTCCGGTTCAACGGTCAGGACTTTGGGTGGCGGGGCGCCGGCGCTCATCGGGCCGAAATATTTCTCTGCAAGCCGCCTCATCTCTTGCGGGTCCACATCGCCTGCAATGGAAATGGTCATGTTGGAAGGCACGTAGTGTCTTTCATAAAAGGCCAGCGCATCTTCAATGGTGACGGCCTCGATGTCCGAGGGCCAGCCAATGGGCAGGTGTTTGTAAGGAAAGGCCGAAAAAGCGGTGGAAACGAACTCTTCCATCAGGCGACCGAAAGGGGAATTGTCGATACGGTCCCTTCGCTCTTCCATGATCACATCTTTTTCCACGTAGAATTCACGCATCACCGGGTTTATGAACCGGTCCGCCTCAAGTGCGAACCACAGTTCTGCCTTGTGCTGGGGGAGGCTGTAGAAAAATGCCGTTTCATCGGCCGACACGAAAGCGTTGAGCCCGACAGCTCCTTCAAGTTCCACAATCTGGCTGAATTCGTTGTTTACCACATATTGGCCGGCATCTTCCTGCAGGGCCTGGAATTCTGTCCACAGCCGATCCAGTTTGGCCTGGTCGGGTTCGGCTTTCCGTGACTCCAGCAGCCAGGCACGGTAGGCGTCATCCATTTGAGCGATGACCTTTTTTTCCTCTTCCCAGTTGGTCGTGCCGATGGTGGTCGATCCTTTGAATGCCATGTGCTCGAAAACGTGGGTCAGGCCGGTCTGGCCGATCTGCTCATTGACAGAACCTACATTCACATGGGTGACGAAACTGGCAACGGGAGCTACGTCCCGCTGGATCACAATGACATGAAGTCCGTTTTCAAGAGTGAACTCGGTGACTCTCTGTTCGATGTTTTCAAGCGTCTGTGCCTGCAATGCCGTGGTCATGCCCACGGTCAGGACAAACAGCAGAAGCAACCGGAGGAGCGGATTGCCGGGCAAAGCGGCGGGGGCCGGCGCATGCGGGACCGGCGCTGCAGGCTTCCGAACCGGAGACGGGATCGTTTTTGGTATCATACGTTCGTTTCGGTTTGATGTTGATGGGTTAATCCTATGGTTTACGCAAACAGGTCTCACAAGATTCAAGGAAAAACAAGTTTGCTGATTTTTTGTTCGCACAGTATACGGATTGCCGGGAAAAAAGGCATTGGTAAAACCGGGAAGAGAATGTTTTCACTTTAATTAGAAACCTCCTGCTCCGATGCCCGTTGCATTGGCAATTACGGGTTATGCCCTCCCTGCGCAAAAATGAAGATCCAAGGTAACCTTTTGCAATTGATGCGCGTATAGTGATCCAGAACGATCAATAAACAAAAAAAATCTGACATTCAGCATCACAAAGCACAAAAAGGAACATAAATCATGAAACGCATATTATTTACAGCCGGAATCATAGTCGTGGCAGGTGCTGCCACAGCATGGGTGTTCATCTCGGGAAATGGCGATGACGATACGGTCAAAAATGACCGGGTCGTTGTGGAGCGTGGCAACCTTGTGGAATATGCCCTTGCCGTTGGACAGATCGAGCCGCGCAACGAAATTGAGGTCAAGTCCAAAATATCGGGTGTAGTCAACAAGGTATTCGCCGAGGCCGGTGATTATGTGAAGGAAGGCCAGCCCTTGCTTGAAATCCGTCCGGATCCCACGCCTCTTGAACTGGCCGAGGCCAAGCGCAATGTCGAGCGATCCGAGATTGCCCTGGATAACCTTCAGCGCGAAATGTTCCGGATGGAGCAGTTGCGTGCACGCGATATGGTATCTGACCACGAATACCAGAATCTGCAGCGCAACCTCAGGGATTCCGAAATCAATGCCCAGTTGAACCGGGAGCGTCTCGAGTTGCTTGAGTCGGGCCGCATCCTGATCGGCGAAACGCTTATTGAAAGTGTGATCAAGGCGCCGACCAGCGGCTATATCCTCGAAAAAATGGTTGATATCGGTGACCCCATCGTCCCGCTCACCTCCTACCAGGCCGGTACGCCGCTGATGACGCTGGCGCGCATGGATGACCTGCTTTTCAAGGGGACGGTGGATGAAATTGACGTCGGCAAACTGCAGGAGGGAATGACAGCCGAGATACGTGTCGGCGCACTTCCCGGAGCCCAGGTCAAAGGGGAACTCACCCGCATCTCCCTGAAAGCAACCACACGTGATAACAGCACCGTCTTTCCGGTGGAAATCCTGATCACGGACAATGACGGCCGCATACTGAGGGCCGGATATTCCGCCAATGCCAACGTGGTGATCGACCGCCGCGAGGATGTACTGATCATCCCGGAACGTTTGGTTAGCTACCTTGAGGACAAGAGCACTGTGGATGTCCCTTCCAGAAATGAAAACGGTCGCGAGGAGACCGAGGTCTGGCTCGGACTCAGTGATGCGATCAACGTAGAGGTTGTCGAGGGGCTGGAAGAAGGCGACGTCGTCCTCGAAAAGCCGCTCCGATCACTGGCCTCCAACTGATGCCGCCGCCCGTATCCACCAGTTGCATGGATACCAGGGGTCTGACTCACAACCGGCTTGAAGGATACCCGAAGGCACGGCTTGCTCGAATGCTTCAGGCCGTATCCATCCGGACAGAAACATGACAATGCAATCTGAAACAGCACGATAACCGCGATGAATTTCCTCAAAGATTTTTTCCAGACCATCAACAAGCAGCGGCTGCGCACGTTCCTTACCCTTTTCGGGATTATGTGGGGAACGGCCACGCTGATCATCCTGCTTGCCTTCGGGATGGGGCTTGGCGATCAGCTCAAACTCAATTTCCGCGGGATGGGAGAGGAGATCGTGCTGGTGTTCGGTTCGCGCACCACCATGCCCTACGAGGGATATGGCATAGGCAGGCCGGTCCGGTTCCGTGAAAGTGACGCCTGGGCGCTGCAGCAGAACATCCCGCAGATCAGCCGGATCGCTCCGGAGTACACCACATGGCAGGCCGAGCTCAGGTACAAGAATCTTCGCAACTCACCTCAGCTGACCGGGGTGCCGGTGAACTACTCGGATATGCGCAATATCTTTGAACAAAAAGGCGGCCGCTGGCTGAATGAACGGGATATTGAAGAACAGCGAAGGGTCATATTCATCGGTGACAAGCTCAAGGAACTGCTTTTCGGCGAGGAAGAGGCCGTAGGCAAACAGATATTTGTCAACCAGACCCCGTTCACGGTCATCGGTGTGATGCAGCCCAAAAGCCAGGATTCCTCTTACGGCCAGCGGGACGAAAACCGGGCGTTCATACCACTGACCACCTTTTCCACCCTTTTTGGAACCGATATCATCAACAACATCCTTTATCAGCTTGAAGATCCGCGCATCGGGGCGTATGTCAAGGACCAGGTTCAGCTGGTCATCTCACAACGCCACCGGTTCGATCCGGCCGACACGGATGCGCTGCTTATATGGGATACCAGCGATTTCTGGTCGTTCATACGGTGGTTCATCATCGGTTTCAACTCTTTCATGGGGATCATCGGATTTGTAACACTGGCCGTCGGCGGTATCGGTGTGGCCAACATCATGTTTGTCGTGGTCCAGGAGCGGATGAAAGAGATCGGAATCCGGCGCTCGGTCGGGGCCAGACGCAGCACCATCCTGGCCCACTTTTTCGGTGAGACCTTTATGCTGGTCGGACTCGGTGCCGCCCTTGGCTACCTGATCGGATGGGCAATTGTCGGGGCCATGCAGTACATCCCGATCAGGGAATATATTGGCACGCCGCAGTTTACCCCGGTTGTTGGCCTGGTAGCATTCTTCGTCCTGGCTGCCATAGGCCTCGCGGCGGGATGGATGCCGGCATATCGCGCATCCCGCCTAAACGTGATTGAGTGCCTCAAGTAACCCTAAATCATAATACCCGCCATGTGGATTAACCTGATCAAAGAATTCATGCAGGACCTGCGAAAGCAGAAGCTCCGTACCAGTCTGACCATAATAGCCATCTGCTGGGGTACCATTGCCGTTATCGCGCTGCTTGCATTTGGTGAGGGGCTTAACAGGCAGCTGCTTTCGGGGCTCCGGGGTGGCGGCAACCAGATCATGGTGTTTTACGGCGGCCAGACCAGCCAGTCTTTTGAGGGGCTGGATGCCGGCCGGCGCATTCGGTTTGCCGAAGAGGATGTGGATCTGTTTCGCCGGTCCATACCGCAGATTGAATCCATTTCGGCCCAGTACGGGCGCAGCGTGAGCCTCAAATCGGATTATGCCACGACCAATACCTATATGGAAGGGGTGGATGTGCCTTTTGAGGATATGCGTTCGATGTATCCGGTGGCGGGCGGGCGTTTCCTCAATGCCCGTGATGTTGCGGAACAGCGCCGCGTGGTGTTTCTGGGTCCAGCCGTGGCAAAACAGCTTTTCCCCAACGGAAATGCCATTGGAAACCGGCTCATGATCGACAACAATCCCTATACGGTGGTGGGAGTGATGCAGGAAAAAATGCAGATGGCCATGAGCAACGGACCGGATTCCCGAAGGGCGGTCATACCCCATTCCACGTTCCGGCAAACATATAATCATGCCTTCCTGGGGAGCTTGCTGATCCGTCCCGCCAATCCCGAATATCAGAAACGGATTGAGCATCAGGTCCGGGAGATCATGGCACGCAAATACCGGTTTCATCCGGATGACAAGCAGGCCATCAATGTCTGGGATTTTATTGAGGCGGAACGGATTCAGGCGCAAATTGGGCTCGGCATCAAAATATTCCTCTTTTCAGTCGGTTTCTTTACGCTGCTCATTGCCGGGGTAGGGGTAGCCAACATCATGTATGTGGTCGTCAAGGAGCGCACGCGGGAGATCGGTGTCAAAAAAGCCATAGGTGCCCAAAACAGGCACATCATATCCCAGTTCATATTCGAAGCACTTTTTATCTGCATGATTGGCGGTTCCATCGGCGTACTGATTGCAGCGGGGATTGTCACGGGTGTGCAGGGTCTTGGACTTGAGGGGGGCGTGGCAGATTTTCTGGGCAACCCGGTGCTCTCGGCCGATGCCATGATCATGACTACCGGTGTGCTGACCATGATTGGATTGGCGGCTGGGGTTTTCCCCGCACGCAGGGCAGCACTCGTCAATCCGGTGGAATCGCTGCGTTACGAATAGCAAGCCGTGTTTTTTTTTGCCACGGTACCCATCCACCCGTCCTGTATTTTTTATTATGCTTTGCCAGCGATATATTTGAAAAGACACGCAAATATCATGTCGCAGGCTGATACTTAGCCTGATAAAGATAATGTATCCTGACGCGAGGCTGGTGTCAGCGGCAGCCTCGCAGCTGGTACCTGCACTGTTTTGAGACTTATGGACGGCAATACTGATACGGAATACGTTCCATTCACTGAAAAACCGGTACTCTCCGTAGAAACGGCTACTCCGGTATGCTCCGTGGCACTTCGGCTCCCGGATGGCACGGTGCATGAGTTGCGTGCAGAGGGCAAAGGGGTGCACTCTGAGCAGACCTTTGTCTTCATTGACCGCCTGCTTGCGCGAGAAAAGCTGGCCGTGAATGACCTCGGGGCCGTAATTGTCAGTGCCGGACCGGGTTCCTACACCGGGCTGAGAGTGGCAAGCAGCGCGGTCAAGGGATTGCTTTTTCAGACGGACGTTCCGCTTTATGCATGCCGGACGCTCGGCGCCATTGCCCTTGGCGCCATGTACGCCATGCATGCCATGCGTCAAGCCGATGCCGGCCCTGCAGCGGATAATGTGCTGGCCGAAGCCTCGCATATCCACAAAAACCGGGCTGAAGTTCCCGGCGATGGTTTTCTGCACGTGGCAGGGTGCGATGCGGTCATTGATGCGCGGCGCAACCATTTGTACCACCAGTCCTGGACCTTTCTGAAGGAAGGGATGGAGCCGGAATCGGATGTGGAAGTGCGTGAACTGGAAGAAATCCTGGAGCGGTGGAAATCGGGTCGGCTTGTGGTGGGAACCGGGGTGGAGCGCCTGAAAGAGATTACTTCCGGGACCCTGCAAAGAACGGTCAAAATGCCCGTTTTATCCTCGCAGGATGTAGTCAATGCTTCCAATATACTCGCCGCCCTCGGCCGATTTCCCGGGGCGCAGCTGCATAAACTGATAAAAAAAGTCGCACCGGAACGTTTTGAGCCTTATTATTACACCGGACTGTAAGAAATCGTCAGGCGGTTCCGTAAACATGGTATAAGCATACTGTTATGAGTTGGTTTGAACGCAAAGATCTGAAAATTGTTACCAAGTCGCCCAAGGAAATGCCGGAAGGGATTTGGGTAAAGGTACCGACGACAGGTGAAACCATTCATCGCCGTGAACTGGAGGAAAACAGCTGGGTAGACCCTGTAAGCGGGTATCACTTTCCGATCGGAAGCGATGATTATTTCCATCTGCTTTTTGATGAGGGCAAATTTACCGAAATGGGTGGTCACATCCGCCCGGTGGATCCTCTGTCCTTCACGGATCGCAAGACCTATAAGTCACGTCTTGCTGATACCCAGAAAAAAACCGGTCTTTCCGATGCCGTGAAAGTTGCCACAGGAAAAATGCGGAGTCTGGATATTGTTTTGGCGTGCATGGATTTCCGTTTCATCGGCGGCAGCATGGGTTCGGTAGTTGGCGAGCGGATCGGAATTGCTATCGATTATGCCAGGGAGCAAAAAATCCCGCTGATCATTATTTCCCAGTCGGGTGGTGCCCGGATGATGGAAAGCGTGCTGAGTCTCATGCAGATGGCGAAAACCTCTGCCAAGCTGGCCCTTCTTCATGAGGCCGGCGTTCCCTATATCTCGGTGATGACCAATCCGACCACCGGAGGTGTGACCGCCAGTTTTGCGATGCTGGGCGATTTCAATGTGGCTGAACCGGGAGCGCTGATCGGTTTTGCGGGACCCCGGGTCATTCGCCAGACGATAGGCCGGGATCTCCCGGAGGGATTTCAGACATCTGAGTACCTTCTTGAGCACGGTTTCCTTGATTTCATCGTTTCCCGCAACAAAATGAAGAACCGCCTTTCACGGTTGCTCAAAATCCTGCTGCACAAATTTGAGGACTGACGCCGTTTTTTCCTCTCTGCCTGTACGGTCAGCCATGCCTTGGGCAAGCACGCAATGATACCTGGTGCCAGCTGCCTGCTGTCCGGTGCATCACCGGAACAGCGGTTTTACCGGTTCATGATCACAAAAGGGCTCCATTACGCACGGAAAAGTAGTAAAATCATACTGATTGACAGTCCGCTTTTGGTTATTATTGTTAGTCGATTATGGCAATGCGAAGGGTGGAGATGATAATATGAGATTTGCTGACTACGCGAAACTGTATTTGAAAGCCGGTAACGGCGGGTCCGGAATGGCACATTTCCGAAGGGAAAAGTATGTGCCGAGGGGAGGGCCCGACGGGGGCGACGGTGGTGACGGGGGCAGTATCCTGCTTGAAGGTGACAGTCATATGAACACCCTCCTGGATCTGCGCTACAAGAAGTTTTTGAAAGCAAAGAAAGGGCAGCCAGGCGGTTCTTCCCAGAAAACAGGCAAAAAAGGGGAAGATATCGTGTTGCGGGTGCCGCTTGGGACCGTAGCATACGAAAGCGAAACGCGCCGTGTCATCGGAGAGGTCGTCCGTCACGGGGAAAAACTGGTTCTTGCCCGGGGAGGCAAGGGCGGGCTGGGAAATACGCACTTCAAAACAGCTACGAATCAGACTCCGCATTACGCGCAACCCGGCGAGCCCGGTGAAGAGATCGTTGTGGAAATTGAGTTGAAGCTCATCGCGGAAGTCGGTTTGGTCGGCTTTCCAAATGCAGGGAAGAGCACCCTGCTGTCGTCACTCTCCGCGGCACGGCCCAAAATTGCGGATTATCCGTTTACTACCCTGGAACCCAACCTTGGGGTGGTTCAGATGGCTGATCATCGAAGTTTTGTTATGGCGGACATACCGGGGATCATTGAAAAGGCCCATGAAGGCAAGGGACTCGGGCTTCAGTTTTTACGACACATAGAAAGGAACAGGGTTTTGCTGTTTGTCATCAACGGCATGAGCGATATTTCGGAAGAGTACCGCATCCTTTGTGACGAATTGCGTGCCTACAGAAAAGACCTGATGGACAAACCAAGGCTTGTTGCCATTACCCATCTTGATCTTTTTCCGGAATACACGCTGGACGAACAACCTGATCTCGATGTGAGGTATGTACCCGTATCGGCTGTGACCGGGTACGGGCTGGATGATCTGAAGGAGCGGATCTGGGAGATGCTTCACAAAAGGGAGTAACTGTTGCAATCACGGTCTCTGCGAGCTTGTGGAGACATTCAAGCAGAGGCGATAAGAAGATAATATGGGTACAAGAGAGGATTATGTCAGGGCCAGTCTGGCGCTGTCCATGATACCGTCCATTGGCGGCGGCAGGATACGCCGGTTATTTGAGCATTTTGAGGATCCCATGTCTGTATTTTCGGCCGACTGGGCTTCGCTGTCGGCTGTGGCATCCATAGGTGCCAAAGTAGCCAGGTCCATAAGGGGCTTTTCAGCGTGGGAAGAAGTCGACCGACTGCTGAAGTTGACAAAAAAACAGGGAATGGTGCTGCTCACGCCGTATGATGAATGCTATCCCGGACGTTTGCCGCATATTTATGATCCGCCCGCCGTCCTGTGGACCAGAGGCAACACGGAGGCGCTTCAAAGGGACTTCGTTGCTGTCGTTGGCACCCGCAAGCCGACCCGTGACGGAAGGGACGTGACCATCAGCCTGACAAGAAGTCTTATACAGAAAACGCAGGCGGGAATTGTTAGCGGCCTCGCTCATGGCGTAGACACGCTGGCTCATCTGGAGGCACTGAGAAACAAACGCTGTACTGTTGCGGTTATGGCGTGCGGTCTCGATCGGATATATCCTGCCGGGAACAGATCGCTGGCATTCGACATCATGAAAAGCGGTGGCGTTCTGATTAGTGAACATCCGCCGGGGACAAAACCCGAACCGCACCATTTTCCTGCGCGTAACAGGATCGTAAGCGGCATGTCCGTTGGCGTGCTTGTAACCGAAACCGGTGTAAGCGGTGGCAGCATGATCACAGCCAGTGCAGCCCTGGATCAGGGAAGGGAGGTGTTTGCCGTGCCGCACGGCGTTTGGAATGAACGCGGGGAGGGATGCAACAGGATAATCCAGCGGGGGTGGGGGAAGCTGGTTTGTAATGCAGATGATATTGTTTCCGAGTTGCCTTTGAACATGCGTCTTGATTTGACGGGCAGTGAAAGCGGGGAGAACATGCCGGCACACCGGATGCGTATCCGGGAGCGGCTTGAAAACGCGGAAACAGATCCATCAGAAAAGGCCGTTTTGCGACTGCTTTTCGATAAGGAGTGGCACATTGACGAAATTTCACGGAAAGCAGGGATCGCTTCCCATGCACTGCTCACCCTGTTGCTTAAGCTTGAGCTGGATGGTATCGTCGTTCAAGTACCCGGAAAAAAATTCACGCTCAGCAGATTATGAGACACTCGACATTTTTGCATATTATACAGCCCTGCTTCAATAAATATTCAGATATCCGGGTTCCGAGGAGTGATTCATGTTTCAGGTACAACACACTGTTATTTCCGATGACATCGCAACATTCCGCTTTGCATGTGACCTCTTCCGATGCAAGGGTGGATGCTGTGTGGTAGGCGACGCCGGGGCCCCTGTCACTCAAAATGAACTTCCGGTGCTGAACAAGGCCTGGAAAGTTCTCAAGGATGAGCTTCGTCCAAGAGCCAGGGAGGTTGTGAAGGCCGAGGGCCTGATACGCAACGGCTACAGGGCGCCAGAGCTCAATTGCACGGATGGCAAGGAGTGCGTATTTGTCACTTACGACAAAAATGATGTTGCCATATGCGGCATTCAAAAAGCCTGGCTGGAGGGGCGTTTCGAATGGATAAAACCACTCAGCTGCCATCTTTTCCCGGTGAGGGTCCTGAAAGCCGGAAACATGGAATATCTGAATCTGGAGTACGTTCCGTCATTATGCGGGCCTGCTTGTGAACGAGGGGGAGCCGAAGGCATATACCTCTCGGATTTCCTCAGGGAGGCATTTATCAGGGCTTACGGAGCCCAATGGTATGCTGAATTTCTGAGTGCCTGCGAAGAAATAAGGATGAAAACGGGTGTGGAAATATGATCCGGCAGTCTCAATCCGTCCGGCAAAGTCAGACACTGCAACAGAGATTGTCGCCGCAGCAGATTCAGTACATCAAGCTGCTGCAGTTGCCCACCTTGCAGCTTGAACAGCGGGTCAAGCAGGAAATTGAAGCAAATCCCGTTCTGGAACTGGATGAAGATGCAACAGTGGATGAGGATGATTTGGTATCTGATGATACCGAACAGATAATGGATCCCGATGAAACATCTTCCGAACAATCCGACAGCGACGGACCGGAAGATCAGGAATCTGTCGATGACAGCCATGAAATTGACTGGGATTCTTATTTCCAGGATGATGACAATGAGTTTATGCCTGGCTACCGGAGCGACCAGGACGAATGGAAGGATATGCCCAAGCCTTATAAAACCGGATTCATGGAGAGGCTGGAACAGCAGGTCGAGCTGCTGGACCTGGACGATAAACAACAGAAAATCGCTGCTGAAATTATCGGCTCCATTGACCCTGATGGTTACCTGAGGAGAGAGCTTGACGCTATCATTGATTCAGTTGCATTCAGCGAAGGTGTTCTGGTAACCAATCAGGAAGCTGAGGTTGTGCTTCACCAGATCCAGCGGCTGGATCCGCCGGGAATCGCTGCCAGGAATCTCAGGGAGTGTCTGCTGGTGCAACTTGAGGTCACGGATTCCAGAAAACCTGCCAGGCAGCTTGCCATGGAAATACTTGAAACATCATGGCCGTACTACAAGAAAAAGCATTATGACAAAATTCTCAGGAAGCTCAATATCAGTGAAAAGCAGCTTCGTGAGGCCGACCAGGTCATCAAGCTTCTGGATCCGAAACCCGGTGAGTCTGAAGAGTACCTGAATCCGGATCAGTTCATTATTCCCGATTTCGAAGTCTACTTCGAGGAGTCCGTGGAAGAATCAGATGGTGAAACGGGCGATTTTGTGATCAGGATGCACCACCGGAACGTTCCGAGTGTACGGGTATCCCGTCACTACAAGGAATTGTGGGAATCCATGGATAAAAATAGCAGCAGGAACGGTGATGAGGAAACCCGGCAGTTCATAAGGGAAAAAATGGATGCTGCCCGCTGGTTCATTGACAGCATACAGCAGCGTAAAAACACGCTTATGTCCGTCATGGAAACCATAGTGGCATTGCAGGAGGATTTTTTCCGGACCGGCAAAGGCATTCGTCCCATGATCCTGAAAGATGTGGCGGAACGTATCGGGATGGATATTTCCACGGTTTCGCGGGTAGTAAACGGCAAATTTGTCCAGACTCCGTTTGGTGTATTTGAGCTTAAATACTTTTTTTCCGAAGGTTTGGAAACCGATACGGGTGAGTCCGTATCCAACCGGGAAATAAAGAATATCCTGCTTGATCTCGTGAGCAAAGAGGACAAAATGAATCCGCTCAGCGATCAGGCCCTTGCCGACGAACTGGCCGGAAAGGGATACCCGGTCGCCCGGCGTACCATCAGCAAATACAGGGAACAGCTCAACATTCCAGTGGCACGTATGAGGAGAGGGATCGGGTAGATCGAATCTCTTAGATCAGAGTCTGGATGCCGGGTGCGACCGATGACCGATTACCGATTACCAATGACCGGTGACCGATGGAAAATAACCGAAGGTTTCAGAACTGCATAGACGTCAGGGAGACGGCAAGCTCCCAGGCCTTGAGTAAATCCATGCCGAAAATCAGCCATGATACAACCGATGTGGATACCAGAATATACAGGACATAGGTGGTCGTCATATAGAGCGGGGATGTTGGGTGAATCCGCCGCATGTTGTACGCGGTTGTAAAGAAACTGATGGCGGTTATGGCCAGGAAGATGCCTGCCATGATGATCGCGGTGAGAGCGAAGGGGAGTGAACGGAAAATAATGACTCCCGCAGTTACCACAACCATATTCAGATGCTGCGGCCACAGCATGAATGTGGCAACCTGGGACGTGTGAGCATGCTGGCTGTTGGCAATTTGAACCCAGAAGATCTGAACCGACAGAATGACGGCCATGACCAGGAAAAAAAGCATGAAAAAAACTGCTGGATGACTCCATTGGGAAGAAACAACAGGGGTATACTGAAGCAGGGCCTGCCTGGCGACGGGATCCAGGTAGATGTCGGCAATGGAAAATCCCATGATGCCCGCTGCAAAACATGATATCAGGAATACAGCAACGGCGTCACCGGCAAAGCGGATCCTTCTCATGAGCACATCATACACGAAGAAGTCATAATTCAGGAAGAAACGGCTAAGGGACTTGCGGTACATGGGGTTGACCCGAAAGTACGCCGCATACAGTACCCAGAAAAAAAAGAGCAGAAGCATGGCCGTATTCACCTTGTAATCAGACTGGTCAGGCGGGGGATTGGCGATACGGGCATCAGGGACCTGGTGGTAGAGGCGTGTTACACGTGCCAGGTCATGCGCAGGAGCGGCGCCGTTCATTGAGCTGTTGGCTGCAAACCAGTCTCTGTAGAAGTAAACGGGAGTTTCCCCGTACCGATTCAGTAATTGCAGGATATTTTGCAAATCACGCAGGTCCAGCCCGGGGTCTTCCGGAGCATACAAGACACCGGCAAGAGAGGGATTCTGTTTCAGCTGAGCCGAAAGCTGGGAGGCGCTGCGGGTCATCAATATGACACTGTCAAAAGGATACAGCATCTGTCCCGACAGAGGACGGGTGTCCAGTGTGAAAAGCCGGCGGCTTTCCCGGTAGGGTTCGGCCAGCAGCGCCAGCCTTTCGGGCAGGGTCCCATTCTGCCATTTTCCATACGCAAAGAGGCCAAAACCTTTAACGGAGCCGTCATCCCTGTAGAAAGACATCAGGGAATCACTGCGCTGCCAATACCGGTGTTTCTCCCTGTTCAGCCGATAGGGGATAGGAAAGTATTCAGGTACCATGACCATGACGGAGAAACCGGTCTGGTGCAGCAATCGCCGTTGCTCTCCGCTCAGGATTTCTTCCACCAGCAACCAGTGGATACCCGCCTGTTCAAGGAAGGCAATCTCATCAGCCGTCAGTTGGCCGGTCCCGGACTCCTGGTAGACAAGGCCAAAGGGTCGGCTGGCCTGGGCTTCATGAAACGGATGGAACAGCAGAATGAAGGTGAGCAGCAGCCCCGCCGGTATCCGGAATGAGTTGTACATGAAAAGGATCAGGCTTTGGGCGGTACCCGGTCAGATTCCAGTGGTATCTCCCGCGTTTGCTTGAACGAGGAGAGTACAATATTGGATCTTGTTTTTTTCACACCTTCCCATGACTGGATGCGGGACAGCAGCTTTTCCAGGGATTCCGTGTTTTTTGTAGTGATCTTGAGGATGTGGGATCCGTCCCCCGTGATGGAGTGACATTCCTGGATCTCAGGTTCAAGAATGGCCTGATCGACAAAATAGGCATGAAAGCTTGAATTGTCGATTTCGACAAAGATGAACGCCACGATGTCAAAGTTGAACTTTTTCGGGTTCAACACGGCGTGATATCCGTCAATGAGCTTTTTTTCTTCAAGTTTGCGCATCCGTTCCGATACCGACGGAACAGACAGGTTTACAATTTTTGCCAGTTTGTTCCTTTGCGCGCGACCGTTTTGCTGCAGGTGCTTGAGAATGGCAATATCTATATCATCCAGTTGATGCATTGTCCGTTTGTCCTATGTGTTTCTAAACAAGTTGTGAGGTTTTCAAAAGGTAACCTAAAAAAATTAGGTAATCAAGGGGCAGCAGGCTTTTCTAAAACGGCAGCCGGGATCTCTTGAAACGATGACCGGCCAGCCGGGCAAAAGCAATCTGACAGGTTCCTCTTGAACAGGTTATGTCGTATCTTTGGCGACAAAAGAATACGACTTATTTATGAAATATTTGTGACATGTTAGAAATCCAACGAATCCGCCAGCATCCTGACAAGGTCAAACAGGCCATGAAAGCCAAAGGTGAAAAGGAGACAGATCTTGTGGACCAGGTGCTTGAGATGGATGAGCAGTGGCGAAAGACGGTCCACCAGCTCGATCAGCTTAGGAATGAAAGCAATACCCGCGCCAAACAGGTCGGCGTATTGATGGGTCAGGGCAAGAAAGAAGAGGCCAGGAACGTGATCCGTGAAACGGGTGAGATGAAGCAGGAAGTCAAACAGCTGGAGGAGCAGGTACGTGCACTGCTCGGGAAGCGGGATGACCTGTTGCTGAAGATACCGAATATCGCCCATGGCTCGGTTCCGGTCACAAAAGATCCGTCAGGGAATGAAGTGGTGCATACCTGGGGGACGCCCCATGAGACGGATGATGACCGGTACAAGCCTCACTGGGATCTGGTTTCCGATGGCGGATGGATAGATTTTGAGCGTGGGGCAAAGGTCACGTCGGCAGGATTTCCGTTCTATATCGGCCCGGCCGCACGCCTTCAGCGGGCACTGATCCAGTTTTTCATCGACAAGGCCGTTGAAAAGGGATACGTGGAGATGATGGCACCCTATTTTGTGAATGAGCACTCGGCACGTGGCACCGGCCAGATCCCCGACAAGGAGGATATGATGTATGTGATTCCCCGCGACGGATATTTCGCCATACCCACTGCAGAGGTGCCGGTGACCAATTTCCATCGGGATGAGGTTCTGAAGACCGATGTGCTGCCGCTACGCTATGTCTGCTGCACGCCCTGCTGGCGCAGGGAGGCGGGGTCGCACGGCAGCGAAGTGCGTGGGCTGAACCGCTTGCACCAGTTTGACAAGGTCGAGCTGGTAAAACTGGTCCGTCCCGATACCTCGTACGAAGAGCTGGAGTCACTCAGACGCGATGCCGAGGAGTTGCTGGAAGCCCTGGAGCTTCCGTACCGGACCCTGCTGATGGGCACAGCTGACATGGGATTCACACAGAGCAAAAAGTACGATCTGGAGGTATGGAGTCCCGGTCAGAAAAAATGGCTGGAAGTTAGTTCCTGTTCAAACTTCGAGGACTATCAGGCCAGGCGTATGATGATCCGGCACAAAAAGGACGACGGGAAAACCGAGATAGTGCATACGCTGAATGGCAGCGGGCTCGCCCTGCCAAGGGTCATGGCGGCATTCCTGGAAACGCATCAGCAGCAGGACGGTTCCGTGGTGATGCCCTGGGCGCTCCAGCCATGGATCCACACGGATCGGCTGCAGCTTTAGTTCAGCCGTTTTGAAACACAGTTACACGGCTATCCGTGTTTCCGGTTCCTCACGGAAATTGAGCAGCAGCTCCAGGATATCCTCCATCCGCTCTTTCTCCATGATTTCCATCCGCAGATACTTGCCATTTCGGATGCCCTTGATGTAGTTGCCGTAGTGCTTTTTCATCATGATTACCCCGAAACGCTCTCCGTGATGTTCTACGGAAGCACGCAACTGCCGGGCGCACATCTGCATGCGTTCTTCGATCGTTGGTGCGGGCAGCAGTTCACCGGTGTCCAGGTAGTGATGGATATCGCGGAATATCCACGGGTTCCCGATGGCAGCACGCCCGATCATGATGCCGTCCACCCCGCTCTCTTCAAACAGGTGGCGCGCATGTTCCGGGGTGGTGATGTCGCCGTTGGCAATGAGGGGAATATGAAGGCCGGGAGTATCCTTGAGGTATTTGAAATACTCCCAGCGCGCCTCTCCCTTGTAGCCCTGGCTGCGGGTGCGGGCATGGACAGTGAGCGCTTTGACGCCGGCGGACTGCAGCATGAGCGCCACTTCCCGAATGCGGATGGTGTTGTCATCCCATCCCAGCCGTGTTTTGACGGTCACGGGAAGCGACGTGGCGTCCACCACCGTCCCGGCCATCCGTTCCATCATGCCGATATCTCTCAAACAGGCCGAACCGGCATTCTTTTTGACCACTTTGTAAACGGGACATCCAAAATTGATATCTACCAGATCCGGATTGCTGGCCTCGGCGATTTTGGCAGCTCCATGCATGGCTTCCTCACGTCCGCCGAAAATCTGTATGCCAAGCGGCCGTTCCGATTCCTCAAAAGCCATTTTGTGCTTTGAGGCGTCGGAGTCACGTATGATGGCTTCGGAACTGATGAATTCCGTGTAAACCACGTCAGCGCCCTGCTCACGGCACATCTGGCGGAACGGAGAGTCGCTTACATCTTCCATGGGGGCGAGTACGACACATCTGCTGCCCGGAATAAGTACCGGCAGACGGGGGTCAATCCGCCCGGAAGCGGCAGGCGCACCTGATGCAGGATGGTAGGGTTTGCTGATCACAATTCAATCTCCGGATAGAATGACTGGGTCTGCTGTACGACAGCGGTTTGGATAGCGGGTATTCCCACTAAAGAGTCTTAAAATACGGATTTTTCAGGAAAAAAAGTAGGGCGCTCCCGGGGCTTTTCGGGATTCTTAATAGAGATTTCACACTATATTCGTTATATTATATTGATATAGGATTTAATAGAATCAGGTGTATGCAATACACTATAAAACATGCAGATAACAACTGCATTCTGTTTGGAATACATTCAAAAATACGAGTTAGGAGGTATACATATGTCAGTAGCAACCAAAAACATCTATGAGTTGCTTGGTGATGAGGCGGATAGTCTGCTTAATCACGAGTGTAAAACCATTTCGAAAGATCAACTGCACGTCCCGGGGAGTGACTTTGTCGACACCGTGTGGAGCCATTCAAACCGCAGCAACAGGGTGCTTGCCAATCTGCAGCGTCTTTTTGACAACGGCCGGCTCGGTGGAACCGGTTATCTCTCGATTTTGCCGGTGGATCAGGGCATTGAGCATTCGGGTGGTGCTTCGTTTGCCAAAAATCCCATCTATTTTGACCCGGAGAATATCGTAAAGTTAGCCTATGAGGGCGGTTGCAACGCCGTAGCTTCCACATTTGGTGTCCTTGGTGCCGTTTCAAGAAAGTATGCGCACAAAATCCCTTTTATCGTGAAGATCAACCATAACGAGCTGCTTACCTACCCGAATCAGTTCGACCAGATCATGTTCGGTACGATCGATGATGCCTACAACATGGGTGCGGCTGCTGTGGGTGCGACCATCTACTTCGGATCCGACAACGCATCCCGCCAGATCATAGAAGTGGCCGAGGCGTTTGCGTACGCCCACGAACTGGGCATGGCGACCATCCTGTGGTGCTACACCCGCAACAACGCGTTCAAGATCGACGGGACGGATTATCACGTGGCAGCCGATCTTACCGGACAGGCCAACCACCTTGGCGTGACCATCCAGGCCGATATCATCAAGCAGAAGCTTCCGGAAGTCAACGGTGGCTATAAGGCGCTGAATGCCGGTGATTCCTCTTATGGAAAACTGGATGAGCGTATGTACACCGAACTGACCAGTGATCATCCGATTGACATGACGCGCTATCAGGTAGCCAACTGCTATATGGGTCGTTCCGGTCTGATCAACTCGGGCGGAGCTTCAGGCGAGAACGATTTCGTCGACGCTGCAAAGACGGCCGTAGTAAACAAACGTGCCGGTGGAATGGGACTGATCAGCGGACGGAAGGCATTCCAGCGGCCGATGGCCGAAGGTGTGAAGCTGCTGAACGTCATCCAGGATGTATATCTTGATGAGGATATCACCATTGCGTGATCGCGTAATTTTTTGATAACGAAATCAGAAAATTAACGTAATTTTGGGCCTTGTATCTTATCCCGTGTTTACGGATACCGGATGCAGGGCCCTTTTTTTATTTCAACGCATTCAGATTTTCGCTGCAGCAATCCGTCCCCAATCATTCTTTCCGGATAAACGCCAACGCTGATATCAAACTCTTTGTCATTCGAAAAGAAACATATCACAAAAGACCAGGTCTCCGGTTTTGAGCCGGCAAAGGGGAGGTCCTCACCAGAGATATCCGGCAAATACCTGGTGTTGTCGATACTGCTCAGTCTGACCAGTATGGGGCTGCTGATTTACTGGACCTATTCGCCGGGGCTGTTCGACCGGCTCTATTGGAATCGAACTCCGGGGCTGTTTATCGCATTGTTTGTCGTCGGCTTGCGCATCTGGTTTCTCAGTGCCAAGATCCGTTATCTCTCCGAAAGCCGTCTCAATTGGATGGCCTCACTTCGCGTAGTATTGTGCTGGGAGTTCACGTCGTCGGTCACCCCGTCAACCATTGGGGGCGGACCCATGGCCACATATGTAATGACGCGGGAAAAGCTTTCCCTGGGACAATCCAGTGCCATCGTGATCTACGCGATCATGCTGGATCAGCTCATCCTGGTGTTTGTCATCCCCATGCTCATGATCCTCGGGTTTTTCCTCCCCGTTGTGCCCGAAAATGCAGGATGGGTGGGACACGGTGCCATGGCCCTGATCTACATCCTGCTGCTGGCCTATGCACTTTTTCTGACCTATGGGGTGTTCCGGAATCCCTATATCCTCAAGCGCACGGTCAATTATGTGTTCAGCCTGCCTTTTCTCAGAAAATACCGCTACAAGGTTGCGCGGGAAGCCGAAGTCCTTGAATCCTACTCCCACGAACTAAGGAAAAAACCGCGGTCCTTCGTTGTAAATGCGTTTGCCCTCTCTACGCTGGCCTGGCTGGCCAAAGTCTGGCTTCCTGCCATAGTCATTCTCAGCTTCGTCCCGGCCGACGTCCTCCTCTCATTCCTCAGGGGGATGGCCATGACGCTGGCGGGCATGTTCATGCCTACTCCCGGCGGCAGCGGCGGTCTCGAAGGTCTGTATGCCCTCTTCCAGGGCCCGCTTATGCCGCGCCGCGAGTTCCTGGGGATCGCCGTGTTCATGTGGCGGCTGATCAGTTTCTACCTGGTTGTCGGGGCGGGACTTATGGCCATGAGCTGGTATGTCAACGCAAGGGTTGTCAGTAAGGCCAGCGATAAGAAAAAGGATTGACCCATGTCCCGTAAAAAACGTACCCGCTATGTCTGTTCCAATTGTGGATGGGAGTCGTCGCAATGGCTTGGCGCCTGCGGCTCCTGTTCCCGGTGGAATACCCTTGAAGAGTTCCATATTCCTGAGAATGACGGGCAGAAAACGCACAAGGCACGGCTTCCGGCAACGGGCAAGACGGCAATGAAACCGGTGACACTCGATGAAATCCCCGTTTCTGAGGCAGACCGTACCGTAACCGGAATGGGTGAACTGGATCGGGTGCTGGGTGGAGGCATGATGCCCGGTTCGTTCATCCTGCTGGGCGGAGATCCGGGTATCGGAAAAAGCACGCTTGCCCTCCAATGGGCTTCGCTCCTTTCGGGACAAAAGACGCTCTATGTCTCCGGAGAGGAGTCGCTGGCACAGATCAGGCAGCGCGCCCACCGGCTTGAGGTCCGTCCGGATCACCTGTATCTCTACACGGAAACGGAGATCATGCAGGTCATAGAAGCTGCCCGCCATGAAAAACCCGGGATACTGATCATCGACTCCATCCAGACCGTGTACAACAGCACATTGCAGAGCATGCCGGGAACCACGGCCCAGATACGGGAGTGTGCCGCATTACTGATGCAGCTGGCGAAACAGGAGAATATCACGGTAATCGCCATCGGACACGTCACCAAGGACGGCGATCTCGCCGGTCCCCGCATCCTCGAACATATGGTGGACACGGTCCTTCAATTCGAAGGGGACAAGCAGTCCCACCACCGGATCCTGCGAACCCTGAAAAACCGTTTTGGCCCGGCCCAGGAAGTTGGAATTTTTGAAATGGACAGCGGCGGCCTGCGCGAAGTGGCAAATCCGTCTGAACTTTTCCTTTCCGAATTTAATCCGGCTGTTAGCGGCAACGCCGTTGTGTGCTCCATGGAAGGAACCCGGCCGTTGCTGATTGAAATCCAGGCCCTGGTGACGCCCACATCCTATGGCATGCCGCAGCGGACGGCATCGGGTTTCGATCACCGGCGGCTCTCGCTTCTGCTGGCGGTGCTGGAGAAACGGTGCGGCTGGCAATTCGGGCAGCACGATGTTTTCCTTAATGTGGCCGGCGGGCTGAAACTCACGGAAACAGCATGCGACCTTGGTGTGGCCGCTGCCCTTGTTTCTTCACTCTCAGGAAAGGCATCGGGTGAACCGGTCGTGATGATCGGGGAAGTGGGACTCGGTGCGGAAATACGCAGAGTGGCTCAGCTGGACAGAAGACTGGAAGAAGCGGAAGCCATGGGTTTCCGGCATGCGATAGTGCCGAAGGGCTTCAAGGAAGGCGGACAAGAAATAAAGATCAGCACCGTTTCGAGCATAAACGACGCTCTCAAGACAACCGGCCTGGATGGATAGGTTGCAAAAAAACCGGATGAAACCACTTTCAGGTTTGATTTGCTGTTTCCAAGCCCGGTTGATTACACCCCGTTGCTGTGCGGCCCCGGACTGCCGGATGAATCCGGAATTATCTCCACTCGTCGCGGCGGCGCTTGCGCTCTTCGCGGACACTTTTTTTGTGGGCTTCACGACGAAGCTCCGATGGCTTCAGAAACTGCTGACGCTCTTTATATTCCATAAGAATACGTGAGCGGGTCATCATTTTCTTGAAACGGTTTATGGCACGATCGATGCTTTCGTTATCTTTAACTTTTACTCCGAGCATGTGGTATCAGTTGTCTATTAGTTTGTTGTTTTAGAAAACGTTTATGTACAGACTTCATAATATAACATTTTTTATTTCAAACCGCTGTCTTTTTGACAAGGTTTCTTTGACGTTCAAGAAGGGGGACCGGATCGGCCTCATCGGGCCGAATGGCTCAGGAAAAACAACGTTGTTGCGGATCATGACAGGAGTGCTCACTCCCGATGAAGGAATATGCGAATGGGCTTCCGGAACGCGCATCGGATATTTGCAGCAGGAGTCGCTGGAAGTCCCGAGGGACCAGACCGTGCGCTCACTGGTATCGGAAGCCTTTGCCGAAGCCAATGATCTCGAGCGTCAGATTGCAGAGATCACCGCAAGGATCCCGAAACTGGATTCCTACGAGGACTTGGAGTATCCGCAATTGCTGGCACGCCTGGAATCCTTGCAGAACCGATTTGATATGCTGGATGGCGGCAAGCGTCAGGCCAAAGTGGAGGAGGCGTTGAAGGGACTCGGATTTTCATCGGACGAGCTGGATGAACCCCTGCATACGTTCAGCGGGGGCTGGCAGATGCGTGCGCTGCTGGCCAAATTGCTGCTGGAGGCACCGGACATCCTGCTGCTGGATGAGCCCACCAACCACCTGGATATCGACAGCATCGACTGGCTGGAACGCTACCTCCCCGGCTATCCCGGCGCCATATGGATCGTGAGCCACGACCAGATGTTCCTCAACCGGATGGTCACCCACATTGCCGCACTGGAAAACCGGCGGTTGTCACTCTATACGGGAAACTACGACGCGTATGAAAAGCAGTATCAGCAACAGCTTGAGCTACAAAGACAGGCGTATGAAAACCAGCAGCGGGAACTGGAACAGGCCGAACGCTTCATTAACAGATTCCGGGCCAAGGCGACCAAGGCCCGGCAGGTCCAGAGCAGGATAAAGCAGCTTGAGAAAACGGAACGAATCGAAATGCCGGAAGAGGACAACACTTCCATCGATTTCCGGTTTCCCGATCCGCCCCGCTGCGGTGTGCAGGTCATGGAAATCCGGGGGCTGAACAAGACGTACCGGTCCGACCGGGAGGAGCCGGTTCCGGTCTTCACGCAAAACCAGGACCTGGCCATCGAAAGAGGCGACAAGATCGCTCTGGTAGGGGCCAATGGCGCCGGCAAGTCGACACTTGCCCGTATCATCAACGGGACCGAGCCGTTTGATGGTGATCGTGTGCCCGGCCACAACGTGGTCATGACCTTCTTTGCCCAGCATCTGGCCGATGTGCTCGCATCGGAACGGAGTGTACTGGAGGAGATGGAAGTGTCGGCCAGAACTTCCGAAGCACGCAGCCGCATCCGCGGAATCCTTGGGGCGTTCCTTTTTTCCGGTGACGATGTGTTCAAAAAAGTGGGTGTGCTGAGCGGAGGGGAACGGAGCCGTCTTGCCCTTGCGAAAAGCCTTCTGGAACCGGCCAACCTGCTGATACTGGACGAACCGACCAACCACCTCGATATCCGCTCGAAAAAAGTGCTGCTCCGTGCGCTGGAACAGTACCAGGGGACGGTTGTTGCCGTGAGTCACGACCGTTACTTCCTGAGCGGATTTGCCAGCAAGGTGTGGCGGGTCGGCAATGGCCGCCTGTTCGAGTATCCCGGGGACTTCAGCTACTACGAGTGGAAGTACCGCGAGCAGAGAGCGGCTGCGGAAAAGACACCTTCTTCTGCGGATAATTCCGCCGCCGGCCTTGCCAGTGGTGCCGGCAAAGCAGCCTCAAATGCAGCCATAAATGCTGCGGGCAAAGTTGCGGCAAACGCTTCGGGGCAAACGCTTTATGCTTCCAACAGCGCGGGCAGCGGACCCAAATCCAAAGAGGTGAAACGGGTGGAGGCCGAACTGCGAAACCGGTTCAGCGGGGAAATGAAACCGCTAAAGCAGAAGCTTGCAAAGCTGGAAGACGATATCGACCGGATGGAAAAAGAAAAGTCTGATATCGAACTGCAGCTGGCAGATCCCGCGTTCTATGAGTCCGGTGATGCCCAATCCACACTTAAAAATCACGGCGAACTGGAACGCCGCCTGGAGCGCGGCTGGAACAACTGGACAGAAATCACATCCAGACTGGAAGAGCTTCAGTCCCGTTTTGATGCGGCCCTTGAAGAGATCATGACAAAAGCATGAAACGAACATGGCAGAGAACAAGTTGATCACCATCATGGACCTGCCGAAAAACACCGTCCCTGTCCGCTCGCTCACTCGCACGCAACAAGACCGAGACAACAAGGCCAGTAGAACCAAGCCGGTACAGTGCTGAAAATGCAGTATCGACGTTCTGCACAAAAATCATGCAGCAAGAACCATGTCCATACGAAATATTGAAATAAAAGCCCGTTCCACCAGACAATCTGATGTTCGCCGTATCCTCACCGAACTCGGAGCCGATTTCAGGGGGATGGATCACCAGGTCGATACCTATTTCCGTGTTCCGAACGGGCGGCTGAAATTGCGCGAGGGCCGTATCGAAAACAATTTGATCCACTATCAGCGCAGCAATGAAGGCGGACCCAGGGAATCGCGTGTCACATTGTTTGCGTGCAAGCCGGTGGAGGGAGCCGATCCATCATCCGTCCATCACCTGAAAAAGATTCTTTCCGACGCCCTTGAAGTGCTGGTGGTGGTCGACAAAAAAAGGGAGATCTATTTCCTGGACAACGTAAAATTCCATATCGATCTGGTGGATGCACTCGGCGAATTTGTGGAAATCGAAGCGATTGAAACGGACGGATCGATAGGTCCGGATGAACTTCGGCGGCAGTGCGACCACTACATCTCTCTCTTCGGCATTTCGGCAGGTGACATGGTCGCCGAATCATACAGTGACATGCTGATGCGGTGAATAAATCACCCGGATGGATTGATGAGGAACTCATCGGGGATGGCGATGTCGCGGATTCCCAGCCCGAACAGCGCATAATCGTACTTGGCGGGATCGGCAGGGTCCATCAGACGCAACCGTTCGGTCAGCTCCGTGACAGATTTCCAGTCGTTGGCCTCCCGTGTCAGAAGTCCGAACAGGCGGGAATAGCGGGCCACATGCACATCCAGCGGGATCATGAGCTCCGAGGCAGGCATGAATGACATGGTGCCGGGGTCGACGCAGCTATCTCTTCGAAGCGTCCAGCGCAGATAGAGCCAGAGCCGTTTGCAGGAGCTGTTTTTTACAGGCGTTGCCAGATGTTTCCGGACCCTGACAGGGGCGTCCGGGATTAAGGCAAAGAACCGGTTGTGGAATTCACTGAAAAGCCCTGCAATATCCATATTGGATTCAGAGACAACCGTTTTGGCCGCTCCTTCTGGAAGGCTCGCCGCAGTGCCGGCGGGATTGGCGGTGGCAGAACCGGCCATCTTGTAACAGTGCAACCAGAACTGCTCAAAGCTGCCGTACTGCAGAAGGATGCGCGAGAGCGACCGGAGAAGCCATCGGACGTCATCAGCGGTGAAGGTACGGTGCCGGAATCCCTCCAGGCGCTGTTCATCGCGGGCACTAAGGTTGCCGATGAAGTCGGCTGGATTTGTATCGAAGCGCTCAAGAAGATTTCCGACCTTGGCCATCACGATATCGCGGCGTCCCCAGGCCATGAGCGCAGCCAGGAACCCGGCCAGGTTGCGGTCCTCTGTCCCTTCATACCGGTGCATGAAAGCGACGGGATCGGTAGCGATATATCCGGGCTCTTCCACCAGCCGGACGACCGGATCGAGAAACCGTCGCAGTGATGGAAGCTGATCATCAGGGATCGGCAAAAGCATCCTGTTGGGCATCCTGCCATGCATCTTGCCAGCCATCCTCCCGGCACTTTGATCCCGGCGGGTTTTTTTCCCGGTCCCGGCCACTTTTGCGTTTTTATTACGCCTGACGGGTTGCTTTGGTTTTTGTTTCATTGCTGATTCCATGCCTTTCATGGCGGGCTCAATACCGGTAATGATTTTCGGTTTCCATCATTGGTTTCTGACATATTTTCTTTCGACTGTCATTTGCCGGCTCTCATGAGCGTTTCGGTGATTTTGCGATTGGCTTTTGGGAAGGCATATCCGACAAGCTCATCCGCAGCCACCCACCGTATCGGCTCACCGTTTTGTGGCACAGGCGGAGCGGAGCCTTGTTCCAGCGTAGCGTGGAAAGCGTGAAGGGTAATGGTGAAATGGCTGTAGGCGTGGCGCACGGTCTGGAAAGGCATCTGGTCAACTCCCACCTCCACGCCGAGTTCTTCACGCAGTTCACGCCGGACGGTATCCGGCAGAGCTTCGTCATCTTCCTGTTTGCCGCCGGGAAACTCCCATAGCCCACCCAGCATGGCGTTGTCGGGCCGGCGGGCGATTAGTAAGCGACCCCGCTCATCCCGGACCACCCCCACGGCTATCTGATGATGCGGACGCTTTTTGGCAGGCGATTTGAAGGGATACTTGCCGGTTGCGCCATTTCTGTACGCATGGCAACGAAGCTGAAACGGGCAGGAAGGACAGGACGGGGCTTTGGGCGTGCATACGGTGGCACCCAGTTCCATCATCGCCTGGTTGAAATCGCCGGGAGAGGAACGGTCCAGCAGTGCCGTTGCGTGCCGCGCAATCTGCTTTTGTGTCAGGGACAGCCGCACATCCTCCCCGATACCGTAAAGCCGGCTGATGACACGGATCACATTGCCATCCACGACAGGCCAGGGCTCATCGAAGGCGATGCTCATGATGGCGGCTGCGGTGTAGGGGCCGATTCCCTGCAGGGAGAGTACCTCATCATGGGTACCGGGAAACCGCCCGTTATGAACTTCAACGATCTGCTTGGCGGCCTTGTGCATGTTTCGCGCCCGTGAATAATACCCGAGGCCTTCCCACAGCCGGAGCACTTCGTCAAGGTCGGTCCGAGCCAGCGATGTGACATCCGGAAAGCGCGTGGTGAACCGTTCGTAATAGGGCAGGGCCTGATCCACCCGGGTCTGCTGCAGCATGATCTCGGAGATCCAGATGCGGTACGGGTCGCGGGAGCGGCGCCATGGCAGGTCGCGTCTCACGCGCCGGTACCACTCCAGCAGCAGATTGCGGTCAGCGTCACTCGCCACGGCTCAAGTCAATTACCTGTACGGTCACATTCATGGAGGATGCCGCACCGAATTGATCGGTGGCTATGACCTGGAAATCGTGTTCGCCGGTCTGCCGCCGCGTCGGGGTCCAGCGAAACCGCCCGCTCTGCTCGTCAAGGGTGGCGCCATCAGGCAGATCCACGCCGATGTAACGGATCAGGCTGGCGTCGCTGCCATCGGGATCGGTGGCCCGGATCGGTATGGTGAACTCCTCATCCACCGGGATCGAAAGGGTACGGACGGGTGAAAAACGCGGCGGGCTGTTGAACGGGCGGACCGTAACGGTAAACGAGGTGCTGTCGGCCTGTCCATCCGGAGAGCTGGCTATGATGGATATTTCGTGGGTGCCTATATCCGCGGACGATGGCTGCCAGTAGAGACCGTTGCCACGAATATGGATGGCATCGATTCGCGATCGCTGCTGGAAGGAGACAGTGCTGATGTCATGGGCGCTGTCGAGTGACAGCGACATGAGCAGGGGGCGTGGATAGGGAATAATCTGATTTTCGATGCCGGAAACCCGCAGCGGCTCATCGGCAGAGCGCCCGGGACGGGTGAGCGAAGGGGTGGCCGGGTCGGTGGTGTCCGGATCCGGTTGCATGGCGGCCAGGTGGCGGGCATCCACCCAGCGGCCAAGCTGCCGGTACTCGCTGATCCAGAGCTGGTCCTTGAAAACGGTGATGTGATTGCCGGCGGATGGATCTTCGCGGAACGGGGTGGGGCGCATTCCCTGCCGGGCAATCCAGATGCGGTTGCTTTCACCGCGGATAAGGTAATAGTCGTTCCAATGTTTCAGGTCCCTGACGGCTTCGCTGATACGGAACAGTTCGTCTGAGCGGCCATCGGACCGGATGCGGTAGACCGCGCCATTCTCGGTGGTCATGTAGAGACGGTTGCCGGGTGCGTGCAATTGCGCGGCGGCGCGGGGAAGCTGGAAATTGCCGCTTTGTGAGAGTGTCCCGTCGTCAAATTCAAAAACGAAAAGCCGGGCCTGATCGTCGAGGGCAAAAAGCTGGCTTGAGATACGCGCCAGTGAAAGGACAGGCCTGTTGTGCGAAAAAACGGTTTCGGGGTCTTGATCCACCGATTCGGGCGTTTCCAGTGAAATCCTGAGCAGACCGGCTTCTCCGTCGGCCAGAAACAGCTCGTTACCCAGCCGGACCAGATCATTCGGATCACCGGCAAGCCGGGTGGATGAGTAGACGCCCAGCACGGAAGTTGGTTCGATGACGGTAAGTCTGCCGTCGCGCCCGAACAAGTAGGAGAACCGGATGTCGGTGACTAAACGGTCACCGCGATTGGCAAGGCCGGAAGAGGAATAAAGCCATTGAGGTTCGTCCGTTCCGGTCCTGAATACCACGAGTCCTTCACGGCCGGAGAGTACGTACATGTGGGCTTCACTGCTCGTGATGGCCTTGATGTCCGGGATTTCCATGAGTGATTCATGGCTTCGCACGGGCTGGGGCCGTGCCTCCGCATGGGTTGGGAATGCTTTCAGTACGAGAGTCAGCAGCAGAACGGTCAACAGCAGACCGGAATGT
>Ga0207421_10001129_pt1 | contig 34736 bp, 33 predicted proteins | sample SodLakKL_010_SED_4_FD_187542 | JGI IMG/M metagenome (GOLD analysis project Ga0207421, IMG submission 187542) | Alkaline sediment microbial communities from Lake Tanatar, Kulunda Steppe, Russia - 8KL_010_SED (SPAdes) (version 2) | ecosystem: Environmental > Aquatic > Non-marine Saline and...
GGCGCTGGAATGGCAGGACAGCGGCGTCGAGGGTGCGTCGCGGTTTCTGCGGCGTCTGTATGGCCTGGTGCTGGATCACGTCCAGGCAGGGCCGGTGCCGGCCGGTCGCAGCGACTCCCTGGACGAGGCAGGTGCCGAGCTGCGACGCAAGCTGCACGAAACCATTGCCAAGGTCACCGATGACCTGGGTCGACGGTATACCTTCAACACCGCCATTGCCGCGGTCATGGAGCTGTGTAACGCCCTGGGGCGCTATGACACCGAGGGCGACGCCGCCCGCGGCCTGCGTCAGGAGGCGCTGGAGGCAATCGTGCTGCTCCTTCAGCCCATCACGCCGCACCTGAGTCACTCCCTCTGGCAGGCATTGGGGCAGGCCGGCGCGGCGGTTGACCAACCCTGGCCGGTGGTTGATGAGTCGGCGCTGGCCCGGGAAACCCTGGATCTGGTGGTGCAGGTCAACGGCAAGCTGCGCAGCCGTATTCGGGTGGCGGCGGACGCGGCGGAAGCGGTCATCCGCGAAGCGGCGCTGGAGGACGAAAACGTTCAGCGGTTCCTGGGTGACGGGGCCGTGCAGCGGGTCATCGTCGTGCCCGGCCGCCTGGTGAATGTGGTGGCCAAGTGACACGGGTCGGCCCGGTGGCGCTGCAACGACTGGTTGCCTGCCTGCTGGTGGTGCTGTTGGCGGGCTGTGGTTGGCAGCTTCGAGGCACCGTTGGTGGCGGCCTGGCCGACGTGCCGGTGCAGGTGACCGGAGACACGGGCAGTCGTTTGGGGGAACGGGTCAGCAGCGAGCTCGCGAATCTGGGGGCTCGCGTTGTGTCGGATGCCGCCCAGGCGCGGCTGGTGGTGGAAGTCGCTGACGCCAGCCGAAGCCGCCGAACCGTCGCCACCGATGACCGCGGGTTTGCCACCGAGCGCGAGGTCACCTACCGGCTTCGATTCCGGGTTCGCCCCGGCGGCGAAGCGCCACCGGAAGCCACCGCTGGTCCCCTGCAGACGGTGACCACCCGGGGCGCTTACCCGGTGGATCCGGACAACCTGCAGGCCAGCGAGGCCGAGGAAGACGCGCTGGCAGCGGATCTTCGGGATGATGCCATCCGTCTGATGTTGAGCCGAGTGGCCCGGAGCCTCTGAGCCGTCATGCCCGAGGTGCGCATCGATCAGCTGTCCAGCCGTGTGGCGAAGGGCCCGGATCCGGTGTACCTGCTGGCCGGGGAGGAGCCGCTACTGGTGGAAGAAGCCCTGGATGACCTGCGCCAACAGGTCAGGGAACAGGGCTTTGACGAACGGGAAGTGCTGCATGCCGATGGTCAGTTCGACTGGAAGCGCCTACAGGACGTTGCTCGGAGCCTGTCGCTGTTCAGTCAGCGCCGTCTGGTGGAAGTGCGCCTGCCAGGGGGACGCCCCGGCAAGGAGGGCGCGGCGGCATTGAAGGACTATGCGGCGGCACCACCGACGGACGTGGTGCTGGTGTTGATCTGCGGCAAGCTGGAGCCGGCACAACGGAAAAGTGCCTGGGCCGGCGCGATGGCCCAGGCTGGCGTCATGAGTTATGCATGGCCGGTGAAGCGTCAGGAGCTCAGCACCTGGATCAGCCGCCGCGCCCGGTCGCGGGGGCTTGCCCTGGATGCCGATGCAGTGTCGGTGCTGGCGGAGCGTAACGAGGGCAACCTGCTGGCGGTCGCCCAGGAGATCGACAAACTGCGGCTGCTCGGCGGCGATCAGCCGTTGGGTGCGGACCGGGTGCGGGAGGCCGTCGCGGACGGGGCACGCTTTGCGGTGTTTGATCTCCCGGATGCGGTTCTGGAAGGCGACGTGTCCCGCACGATGCGGGTGCTTCGACGACTGCGGGCCGAGGGAGAGGAACCGGTTCTCGTGCTCTGGGGGCTCAGCCGTGATCTGCGGGTACTGGCGGAGCTCCAGGCCGCTGGTGGCGGTGGCGCCGACAGTCAGGCGGTGCTGCGGCGGCATCGGGTCTGGAAAAACCGGCAGAGTCGACTGCAGCGCCTGGCCCATTCTGCGCCGGATGACGCCTGGCCAGCGTTGCTGGCGCGGGCCGCCGCCGTGGATCGGGTGCTCAAGGGCGCGGAGCGACGGCGTCCGTGGGACGAACTGATAGAATTGGCGACCGACATGGCGCGGATTTCCGCGCCTCACTAACAGGACTGGAGAGCATTGAGATGCAGGTAAGGGAAGCCGCCGCCGGAGATGATATCGCTGAATATGTTCGTGCCCTGGGGCGTCAGGCCAGGGACGCGGCATCGGTGCTGGCGGCCAGCGACAGCGGGATTCGCAGCGCGGCTCTGAAAGCCATGGCGGAAGCGATTCGTCAGGCGGCTCCGCAACTGCAGGAAGCCAATGCCCGCGATCTGGCCGCAGGCCGCGAAAACGGTCTTGACGAGGCGCTGCTGGATCGACTGGCCCTGGATGGGTCGCGGATCGAGGCGATGGCGACAGGCCTGGAGCAGGTGGCGGCCCTGCCGGATCCGGTGGGCGCCATCGAGAACCTCAACCCCATGCCGTCGGGCATCCGCGTCGGCCGCATGCGGGTCCCCCTCGGCGTGGTCGGAATTATTTACGAGTCGCGTCCCAATGTGACCGCCGACGCGGCCGCACTGTGCCTGAAATCCGGCAATGCCTGCATTCTCCGGGGCGGATCCGAGGCGCAGCACTCCAACCAGGCCATTGCGGCCTGCATTGCCACGGGCCTCGAGAGTGTCGGGCTGCCCCGCACGGCGGTTCAGGTGGTGGAGACCACGGATCGGGCCGCCGTGGGTGCACTGATCACCCTGTCCGATCTTGTGGACGTGCTGGTGCCCCGGGGCGGCAAGGGGCTGATCGAGCGCATTATGCGTGAGGCCACCGTTCCCATGATCAAGCACCTGGACGGCATTTGCCATTGCTTCGTGGACGGCGCCGCGGATCTGGATATGGCCGAACGGGTGGTGGTGAATGCCAAGTCCCAGCGTTACGGCACCTGCAACACCCTCGAGACACTGCTGGTGGACACGCGGGTGGCCGCGGAGCTGTTGCCGCGCCTGCAGGCCCGCTTCGACGAACTGGGGGTCGAGGTCCGGGGCTGCGAGCAGAGCCGGCGCCTGGTGCCGTCCATGACGCCCGCCGTTGACGCCGACTGGGACACCGAGTATCTCGCCCCCATTCTGTCCGTGCGGGTGGTCGATGGCCTGGATGAGGCCATGGCCCATATCGCCCGGCACTCCTCCGGTCACACCGAGGCCATCGTGACCAGCCATCAGCCCAGCGCCGAGCGTTTTCTGCGCGAGGTGGACTCCAGCTCGGTGATGGTGAATGCCTCCACCCGGTTTGCGGACGGGTTCGAGTATGGCCTCGGCGCCGAGATCGGAATCAGTACCGACCGGCTTCATGTGCGCGGTCCGGTGGGCCTTGAGGGTCTCACCACCCAGAAATACATCGTGCTCGGCGAAGGGCACATTCGCGAATGACGGACACCGGCGGTTCGCCGGTGGCGGTGCTGGGTGGAACCTTCGACCCGGTCCATTGGGGCCATATCCGTCCTGCCGTCGAGTTATTGCAGGCCCTCGGGCTCTCCGAGGTCAGGATGGTGCCGGTGAGCGTCCCGCCCCACCGATCCCAGCCTCGCGCCGATGCGGCATTGCGCTGTCGGCTATTGCGACTGGCCGTGGAAGACGTGCCGGGTCTGGTGGTTGATGACCGGGAACTGCGCCGGGCCGGTGCGTCCTACACGGCGGACACGCTGGCATCGCTCAGGCGTGACCTGGGTCCCCGTCGGCCCCTCTGTTTCATCATGGGCAGCGACGCATTCCGCGGCCTGACGCAGTGGCATCGCTGGCGGGAGCTGACCGGCCTGGCGCATCTGGTGGTGACCACCCGGGGCGGCGATGCCGGCGGTGGGTGGTCGGACACGCTGGCCGACTGGCTGACGGCCCGACGGGCCGTGAACCCGGCTGAACTTCGCCGGTCGCCGGCGGGCCGTGTTTGGTTCCAGCCGGTTTCACAGCTGGAGATTTCCGCGACGGCGTTGCGCCGGTCCCTGGCCCAGGGGTATTCAGTCCGCGGGTTGGTACCGGACCGGGTCTGGACCGCGCTATCAAGGTGCCGGGGCTACGGTTATCCCCAGCAGTAAGGGCGACATGCCCGGGAGGATGCAGACGCATCATGACTAAAACCATTCAGTCATCCGAGGATCTCCGTCACTGCGTGGAAACGGCGCTGGAGGACATGAAGGCCGTTAACCCGCGACTGATTGATGTGCGGGGCAAGACCGCCATCACCGACTACATGCTGTTCGCTTCCGGCAACTCAAGGCGTCATGTTCGCTCCATCGCCGAGTCGGTGATTGAGGCTGCCCGTGACCGGGACCAGCGTCCGTTGGGGGTGGAGGGCCTTGAGGGCAGCGAATGGGTTCTGGTTGACCTCGGTGATGTGGTGGCTCATGTCATGCTCGAGGATGTCAGGGATTTCTACCGCCTGGAGCGGATCTGGGCGGTGGAAGAGGGCGAATCCGATCCTGACGTTCCCTCCGAAACCGAGCCCGGAGAGTGACGGGTGCGGCTTGATGTGGTGGCGGTGGGCCGCCGACCACCGGCCTGGGTCCAGACCGGATTCGACGAGTTCGCCGGGCGCATGCCTCGACACCTTCCTCTGGGGCTGCACGCGGTCAACCCGGGGGCGGCACGGCGGGGTGGCGACCTGGACCGCGCCCGTGCCCAGGAGTGGCAAGCCCTGCAGTCAGCGGCCGGCGGGGCCCGTCTGGTGGCCCTGGATGAACGGGGGCAGCAATGGTCGACCCGGGATCTGGCAGACTATCTGGACGATGCCATGCAGCAGGGCCAGGATCTGGCGTTCCTGATTGGGGGCGCGGACGGGTTGGATCCCGCGGTCAAGCGGGCGGCCGAGCGCCGCTGGTCGCTATCGGCGCTGACCCTGCCGCACATGCTGGTCCGGGTGGTGGTGGCCGAGCAGCTTTACCGCGCCTGGACGCTGCTTTCCGGGCATCCCTATCACCGGGCCTGAACGGCCCGTCCATGCAAGGAGGCTACGATGCCGGACCCTGAACATCCCGATCTCTATCTCGCCTCGACGTCTCCCCGGCGGCACGAGATTCTCCAGCGCATGGGTGTGCGCTTTGAAACCCTCCACCAGGGCGTTGACGAGGCGGTGAATGAGGAGGAAACCCCGGAGGTCTTCGTGGTGCGGCTGGCGCTGGAAAAGGCGCGCGCCGGACTGGCGTCACGACCTTCCGGCTCCGATCGGCCGGTGCTGGGCGCCGACACCGCCGTGGTGCTGGAAGACGAGGTCCTTGGCAAACCGGGCAGTCAGGCCGAGGCGGCGGCCATGCTGCAGCGGCTCGCCGGGCGCAGTCACCGTGTGCTGACCGGCGTGGCACTGGTGGACGACAGCTACGAGGCCACGCGCCTGTCGCTGAGCACGGTTACCCTGCGTCCACTCCTGCCTGGCGAGGTCGACGCCTACTGGCGCAGCGGCGAGCCGGTGGACAAGGCCGGTGGCTATGGCATTCAGGGTCGTGGCGGGGTATTCATCGAGCAGCTTGAAGGCAGCTACACTGGCGTCATGGGCCTGCCGATGTTCGAAACCCACGACTTGCTGACTGACTTCGGCATTGACTACCAGGTTGGCTGGTCGGCGGAGCAGTGAGCCAGGAAATCCTGGTCAACCTCACGCCGCGCGAGACCCGGGCAGCGGTCCTCGATAACGGCAGCCTCCAGGAAATTCACATCGAACGTTCCCGGCGCCGGGGCCTGGTGGGCAACATTTATCTTGGCGAGGTCGCCCGGGTGCTCCCTGGCATGCAGGCAGCCTTTATCGAGGTGGGTCTGGATCGCACCGCTTTTCTTCATGCTTCCGACTTGACCGTCGGTCAGACGGATGTTGCCGGCACGGTGCCGGAGACACCGCCGATCCAGCAGCTGGTGCGTGAGCAGCAAAGTCTGCTGGTGCAGGTGCTCAAGGATCCCATCGGCAGCAAGGGCGCGCGTCTGACCACCCGCCTGTCGATTCCATCCCGCTACATGGTGCTGCTGGTGAATGCGCCGGGGATCGGTTTGTCAGCCCGGATCGAAGCCCCGGAGGAGCGCTCCCGGCTTCACGGGATGGTTGAGACGTTAATGGGGCCGGACTGCCCCCACGGGTGCATCCTGCGAACCGCGGCCGAGGGTGTCGACGCCGGCGCTCTGGCCCGGGACTGGGAATTTCTGCAGAAGTTGTGGGCGGCTATCCGTCGACGCGGGGAGGAGGCCCAGCCCGCGACCCGACTGCATGACGACCTGCCGCTGATGCTGCGTATCCTCCGCGATCTGGCCAGCGATGATGTGGAGCGCATCCGGGTGGATTCCCGGGAGGGGCACGAGCGCATGCGCACGTTCTGTGAGGCGTTCCTCCCGGAGCTGCTGCCGCGCCTGGAGCATTACCCCGGCGAGCGGCCGATTTTCGACCTCTACGGCACCGAGGATGAAATCCAGCGCGCTCTGCAGCGCCGGGTGGCCCTGAAATCCGGGGGTTATCTGATCATTGATCAGACCGAAGCCATGACCACCATTGACGTGAACACCGGGGGTTATGTCGGACATCGGACGCTGGAAGAGACCCTGTTCAAAACCAATCTGGAGGCGGCTCAGTCCATCGTCCGGCAGCTGCGCCTGCGCAATCTGGGCGGCATGATCATTGTGGACTTTATCGACATGGAAGATCCGGACCATCATCGCCAGGTGCTGCGGGCACTGGAGAAGGGGCTGGCCCGGGATCATGCCCGCACCCAAATCAGTGGCATCTCCGCACTCGGGCTGGTGGAAATCACCCGCAAGCGCACCCGGGAGTCGTTGCAGCATGTGCTGTGCCGGGAATGCCCCACCTGCGGCGGCCGGGGTTATCTGAAAAGCGCCGAGACCGTGGTGCACGAGATTGCCCGCGAGATCATTCGCGCCTCCCGTCAGTTCGAAGTCACGCAGCTGCTGGTGCTGGCCGCCCAGGAGGTGGTGGACCGGGCCATCGACGAGGAAAGCGACAGCTTTGCCGAACTCGAGACGTTCGTGGGCCGACCGATCCAGTTCCAGGCTGAACCGCTCTATAACATCGAGCAGTTCGATGTGGTGCTGATGTAGACATGAGCCTTCGCCAGACTCTGCAACGCTGGATCTGGCCGCAACGGGGCGAGCGCCTGAAAGCGGTCCTCGTTTACGGGGTGGCGGCCTGCGTCGTGGCCATGGCGGTGGCACTAACCGGCATCCGTCTGGCATTCGCTTTCGCCCCGGCGCTGGTAGAGCGCGTGGAGGCGGTGGCCAGTGGGCACCTGGGGGCCGACCTCTCCATCGGCGAACTGGATGCCAGACTGGCGGGATGGCGACCCAGTCTGGTGTTGTCTGATGTGGTGATCCGTCACGTCGATGACGAAGATCAGGGTCAGCCGTTACGCCTGCAGTCCCTGTCGCTGGTGATCTCGCCCTGGGCGTCCCTCCAGCAGCGACGCTTTCAACTGCATTCCCTGGAGGCCTCCGGCCTGGAGGTCACCGCCCGGCGGCAGGCCGATCAGACCTGGCGGCTCGCCGGCCTGCTGCCGTTGCCAGTCCAGCAGCGCGGCGTCTCCCTGGAGCGGTTTATCGACGTACTCCGGGATCTGCCCGTGGATCACCTGCTGATTCGCGACTCGCGTCTGCTGGCTCAGGACGATCCGCTGGGGGTGCAGATGAGCTTCGACCCGGTGGCCCTGCGCTGGCGTCAGACACCGGCGGGAGAGTGGCGCTTCGCGGTGGACGCCCGAGCGGGTGAGCAGCGCATGCGGGGGCGGCTTCGGGTGCCGGCCGGTGACCCGGCGGCCACGCGGGGCTTTATCGATCTCAGCGGGATTCATGGCCACGCTCTGCCGCGACTGCCTGGGCCGGCGGCGCTGCGACCCGACCCCGATGCCCGGCTCGATGCCCGTCTGTGGCTGGATTTCCCGGAGTCGGGACTGCCCCGCTGGCAAATGCATCTGCAGGGCGAGGGGCTCAACCTGTTGGACGGATCGCTGGATCAGATGGATGCGGTGGGGCAGTGGCACCGGACGCCGGAGGGCTGGCAGGGCGGTTTGCACCCCCGCCAGCTGCTGGACCGCGAAGGCCGGCCCCAGTCGGTGGGTGACCTGGCGTTGGGGCAGGTAGCCGGAAGCCCATGGCGGCTGAAAGTCGAGGCGTTGCCCCTCGCCTGGCTCGCCCCGCTGGCGCCGGAGCTCCAGCGGGGCGATGTCGCGGTTGAGGGGCATGTGCAGGATCTGGCTGCCGTCTGGGAGTCCCCGAGCCACTGGCGGGCTCGCGGTGACGTGCGGGACGCGGAGCTGCTCCTCCGCGGTCAGGGTTTAACGGCCAGCGGCGAGCAGCTGAGCGTCGAACTCGGCCCGCGGGGTGGTGAACTGACGCTACAGGCGGGAGCGGCTCAGGTGGGCGACGGGTTCCTGCGTGAGGGGGTATCGGTGACGGCCCTGAGCGGTGGGCTGGCCTGGTGGCAAGCAGGGAACGGGGAATGGCGCGGCTCGTTGACTGACACGGAGGGTGTTGTGGGTGGCGCCCCTTTCCGTCTCTCCGGTGGTCTGTGGGCGGCGGCGGGGCAGTCCCCGTTTGTGGACCTGCAGGCAAGCCTTGGTGGCCTGGACGCCGATCGGGTGCTGGCCCACCTGCCGGAGTCGGTGATGCCCCCCGCGGCGGTGCAGTGGCTGGATGAGGCCATTGTCGGCGGGCGGGTCGCGGCTGTCTCGGGCCGCCTCGCCGGGCCGCTGGATGCCTTTCCTTTCGATGAGAAACCCGGGGTTTTCGACCTGAAGGCTCGGGTCGAGGACGTCGAGCTGGCCTTCTGGCCGGATTGGCCCAGTCTGGAGCATCTGGTGGGGACGCTGCGATTTCGCAACCGCTCCATGGGGGTCGAGGCGGAATCCGGTGTGATCAATGGCGTGCGGGTTGATTCGGCAAGCGCCTCCGTCGATGACCTGCAGGCGGCGGTGGTTGAGGTGAATGGCCGAATGAACGGCCCGTTGACCGCCATGGTGGATACGCTGCTCCGATCACCGCTGGCGGACCCGGCCGGGCCGCTGTCGACGCTTTCCACCCGAGGTGAGGGGCAACTGAATCTGTCGCTGAAACTGCCACTGGACGGTCGCGAGCCGGATGTTGATGGAATACTGTCACTGGCCGGTGCGGAGGTCGCTTCGCGACAGCCGGCGGGCACCCTTTCCGAGATTCATGGCGAGATCCGCTTTAACCGCGACGGGGTGCGCTGGGACGGGCTGCGGGCCCGTTTGCAGGGCCGGGACCTGATTGCTCAGGCGAGAACCCGGGGAGAGGGTGCATCCGCCGGGATAAGGATTGATGCCACCTCGGTGCGGGGATTGGATGACTGGCCGGGCATGGCCCTGCTGAGTCCCTATGCCCATGGCGAGAGCCGCTGGCGCCTTCGCTGGGAGCAGCCGGGATTTGCCGGATTGGACCGTGGTCAACCGGTTCCCGGTGCGCTGACATTGCGAACGGACCTGTCCGGAGTCGGCATCGAAGCACCGTTGGGGCTGTCCAAGTCGGCGGAGGAAAGGGTCGATCTGCAGTTTGCCTGGGAGAGAACCGCTGACGGGCAAGTGGAACGGGCCATTCGTTATGGGGACCGGCTGCGGCTTCGGGAGCAGGCATCGTCGACCAATGCTCGCCGGATCGCGGTGCATTGGGGTGCGGACTCTCCGCCACTACCCGACCAGCCGGGAATAACGCTGACCGGTGCGTTGCCGGTGCTGGATATTGCGGACTTTGACGGGCCCGCGGGCAACGGCTTGACCCCTGATGCGCTTGCCGGCCTGCCGCCTTTGCAGCGGGTCGATCTGCGGGCGGAGGGGCTTGATGTGGGGCGATGGCGCCTGGGAGCGATTCATCTCGAGGGCAGTCCATCCGGGTTGTCGGAGCCTTTGTCGGTGAGCGGGTCAGCGGTGGGTGAGCTCCAGTGGCAGCCCGACAATCGCCATCTGGCGGTGGACCTGGAGCGCCTGGACGCCAGCGTCCGCGCCGAGCGCGGACAGCGCACTACGGCGGAGCAGGATCGCGCATCGTTATTGGCTCGAGGCAACAGCCTGGACGTCAGTGCCCGGGCTCTGGTGCTGGCGGGGCAGCCCATGGGGGCTCTGGAGTTTCGGGTTGAGGGTGGCGGTGAGCAGCTGCGCAGGGCCCGCCTGGCACTGGCGGGGGAGGTTGGCGAGGTGGAAGCCGCCCTCCAGCAGGTAGCGCCGGGCACCGATCGCTACCGGCTGCGCTTTGATGTTCACGCGGATGATGCCGGATCGCTGCTGACGGGCATCGGGCTCGACGACGCCATGCGCAGTGGCCAGGGGTATTTCGGTGGCGAACTGAGCTGGCAGGGCGCGTTGTTGCAGCCGGATCGATCCACGCTTGAAGGGCGTCTCAGTGTCAATCTGCGCAATGGCTCGCTGCCGGCAGTGGAGCCCGGGGCGGGGCGAGCTCTCGGCCTCTTCAGCCTGTCGGTTCTGCCCCGCCGTCTGGCCCTGGATTTTTCGGACGTGGTGGGGGCCGGACTGCGGTTCGACTCGCTGCGGGGCGCCTGGGTCGGTAATCAGGGTCGGCTGTTCACGGAGGATCTGGCATTGAAGGGGCCGTCCCTCAATATGGCCCTGGTCGGGACCACCGACCTCGCGACGGAGACCTACGATCAAACCGTTACCGTGACGCCACGGGTTGGCTCGGCGGTGGGTTTTCTGGGTGGCGTGGCCGGCGGTCCCGTCGCCGCCATCATGCTGTTTTTGACCCGGGATTTGCTGGAGCCGGAAATTGATCGAGCCAGTGAGGTGCGTTACCGCATTCAGGGGCCGTGGGCCGACCCCCGGTTCGAACTGATCGGCACCGGCGTCCGCCGCAATGGAGCAAACCGTGATGACTGAGCCAGCCAAAGCCGCCGCCGTACAGATGGTTTCCGGTGATCAGGTGGATGCGAATCTGTCGGCGGCGGCAGAGGGCATTCGGCGGGCGGCAGATCGGGGTGCCGAGCTGGTGGTGCTGCCGGAGAACTTCGCCTTCATGGGGCGGCACCAGACGGATGTGCTCGGGGTGGCCGAGGCGGATTCGGATGGGCCGATGCAGACCTTTCTTGCCAGGGCGGCCGAGCGGCATGGCATCACCCTGGTGGGGGGCAGCCTCCCCCTGAACGGCCCGGAGGCGGGGCGGGTCCGGTCGGCCTGTCTGGTCTACGGGCCGGACGGCCAACGCCTCGCCCGTTACGACAAGCGCCACCTGTTCGATGTCACTCTCACCGGCGGCGAGGGTTATCGGGAGTCGTCCACCTTTGCCGCCGGCGATCGCCCGGTGACCGTGGATACGCCGGTGGGTCGACTGGGACTTTCCATTTGCTATGACCTGCGCTTCCCGGAGCATTACCGCGAACTGGTGGCGGCGGGTGCCGAGATACTGTTGGCTCCCTCGGCGTTTACGGCGGCCACCGGTGCCGCCCACTGGGCCATCCTGGTTCGGTCCCGGGCCATTGAGAACCTGTGCTTCATGGTGGCACCGAATCAGGGCGGCACACATGTCAACAACCGATCCACCCATGGAGAGAGCATGGTGGTGAGCCCCTGGGGCGAGGTGCTGGCCCGTTGCCCGGTGGGAGGTGGCGCCGGCGTAGCGGTGGCGCCCCTGCCTCTGTCGGAGTTGGCGCCCCTACGCCAGCGCTTTCCGGCGCTCACGCACCGCCAGACAACGGATTACCCGGGGACCTGACGGGCGCTACAGTCCACGGTGGTAAACCGAGGGGAGGGCTCGTCCAGGTGCAGCGCGGTCAATTGCCCGCCCCACAGGCACCCAGTGTCCAGCATGACGTAACCCGGCCCGGTCCGGCGCCCCAGGCGGGACCAGTGGCCGGCGATCACTCGGGTGTTATCGTCCATCAGGCCGTTCAATCGCCGCGCCTCGTACCAGGGCCAGTGGTCAGGCGGTGCCTCCTCCGGAGGGCCCTTGTAATCGAACAGCAGCTGACCATCAGCCGCGCAGTAGCGCATTCGGGTGAAGCCATTAATGACATAGCGCCAGCGATCCCACCCGGTCAGCGTGGGGGTCCAGCGATCCGGCCGATTGCCGTACAAGTTCGCCAGCAGCGTCTGCCAGTCAGGCCCCCGAAGCCGGGATTCCAGCTCACCCGCCGCCTTCCAGGCATCCGACAGCGACCAGGTCGGGGGCACGCCCGCGTGCACCAGGACCCAGTCTCCCACCGGCGGGCGTGTCATCAAGGGGCGATGGCGAAGCCACTCGAGCAGGGACTCCCGATCCGGGGCTTCCAGCAGCGAGTCGAGCTCGTCCCTTCGCTGCCGCCGGCCGGTGCCAGCGGCCACGGCGAGACAATGGATGTCATGATTGCCCAGCACCGCTTCAACCGCGCCTCCCAGACTGCTGAGAAAGCGCAGCGTTTCCGCCGGCTCCGGTCCGCGGCCCACCAGGTCACCGGTCAGCCAGAGGGTGTCCCGTGCCGGGTCAAAATCCAGTTTGCCGAGCAGAGCCTTGAGGGAGCTCAGACAGGCGTGAATGTCACCTATTGCATAGTGAGCCATGCCGTCTCCTAGCGGTCCTGTCGGCAGGCTTCGAGTTGCGAGGCCAGTCGGCCGTAGCCGCTGAGATCCACCTGTTCCGCCCGGGTCCCCGGATCAACGCCGGCGTTCGCGATGGCGTCCGCGGTCAGCAGCCCACCCAGGGCGTTACGAAGGGTCTTTCGCCGCTGGCCGAAGGCGGCGGCCACCACCTCGGCCAGGCATCCCGACTCCACACGGGGCATTGGCGGCTTGCGGTGGGGCAGCAGCCGGACGAAGCGAGAGGTCACCTGAGGGGCCGGCCGGAAGGCGCCAGGCGGAACGTCGAACAAGGGTTCCACCTGGCAGCGATATTGCAGCATCACCGAAAGGCGGCCATAAACGCGGCTGCCTGGCACTGCGGCCATTCGCTCCACCACCTCCCGCTGCAATAGCAGATGCAGATCATCGACCCGGGTCAGTGACTCGGTGAGATGGAACAGCAGCGGTGTTGAAAGGTTGTAGGGCAGGTTGCCGACCACCCGTTCGGGCACTTCGTCGCCGCAGAGCCTGGCAACCGGATCGGCCAGGGCGTCCCCCTCCACCACGGTCAGGGCGCCGGTCCGGTGTTCCGGCCAGCGCCGCAGCTGCGCCGCCAGGTCCCGGTCCACTTCGATGGCGGTGAGATTGACCCCGGCGTCGAGGAGGGGGCGGGTCAGGGCGCCCTGGCCCGGACCGATTTCGAGAAAACGCTGGCCCGGTTCGGGGCGGATCACTGAGATCATCTGCTCAATGACCTGACGGTCATGCAGAAAATTCTGGCCGAAGCGTTTCCGCGCCCGATGCATGGCCTAGCTGCCGCGTTGGATCATTCGAAGCGCCTCACGCACCGCGGCACGGAAACTGCCCGGATCCGCGGCGCCCCGTCCAGCCAGATCCAGAGCGGTGCCGTGATCCACCGAGGTGCGGATGATGGGCAGCCCCAGGGTGATGTTGACCGCCTGCCCGAACCCCACATGTTTGAGCACCGGCAGTCCCTGGTCGTGATACATCGCCAGCACGGCGTCGGCCTGTTCGAGATGGTTCGGCGTAAAGAGTGTATCGGCAGGCAGGGGGCCGAGGAGATCCATGCCCTCCGCCCTCAGCTCGTCCAGCAACGGCTCAAGCACATCCAGCTCTTCTCGGCCCATATGGCCGGATTCGCCGGCGTGGGGATTGAGGCCGGCCACCAGGATTCGAGGCGCCGAAATGCCATAGCGGGCTCGCAACGCCTGATGCAGGACCCGCAGGACGGCTTCGACACGTTCCCGGGTCAGGGCATCCGGAACCGCGCGCAGGGGCAGATGGGTGGTGGCGAGGGCCACCCGAAGCGTATCCGCCGCCAGCATCATCACCGGCATTGGGGTGTCTGTCAGTTCCGCCAGGTACTCCGTATGACCACTGAAGGGACGGCCGGACTCATTGATGACGCCCTTGTGGACCGGACCGGTGACCATCGCGTCAAAGCGTCCCTCCATGCACCCGGAAACCGCGGCGCGCAGGGTTGTCAGCACATGCTCGGCATTGGCAGGATCAAGCTGGCCCGGTCTCGCCGGCGCGCTGACCGGAATCGGCAGAACCTCCAGGGTGCCGGGCACTGGCACATGGTTCGGCTCGTGGAGCACTGCCTGGGCGCCGGCAGCCCGGAGCAGATCCGGATCCGTGATCGCCACCAATCGGGCCTCGGGAAAACCACCGGCCAAGCCGGCCACCAGTTCCGGACCGATACCCGCCGGTTCGCCGGGGGTGACGGCGATGCAGGGCCGCTCAGTCATCACAGGCGATCGAGACGGGACTCAACATAGGCCTCTTCGCGTAATTCCCTCAGCCAGAGTTCGATTTCCTCCTCGGCCTTCTGGGAGCGAATGGCGCGGGTGGCTTCCTCCCGGGCAACCTCTTCGCTGACATCGCGTTCACGGCGGTCCTGGACCTCGGCGATGTGCCAGCCGGCTCCGGTTCGGAACGGTTCGCTGATGGCCCCCTCGGGCAAGCCCTGCACCGCGTCCCGAAAAGAATCGGGCAGCTGGCTGACGGTTACCCATCCCAATTGCCCGCCGCCGGACGCGCTGCTGGCGTCATCGGAATTGCTGCGCGCCAGGGCAGCGAACTCGGCGCCATCCCGCAATCGGTTTCGCAGCGAAGTGAGACGCAGACGGGCGTCCTCGTCGCTGACCACCTCGTTGGGCTCGATGAGAATGTGGCGGATGCGGAGTTGCTCCACCAGTTGGGCGTCCGGATCGCGAATCTCGTCCACACGATAAATCTGGAAGCCCGCCGGCGTGCGCAGGGGAGCGGTGTATTCACCGACACTCAATGCCCGAATGGCATCCGCCGCACCGGGAGGCAATGCCGAACTGGTCCGCCAGCCGATTTCGCCGCCCTCCAGCGCGTTGCGGGCGTCCGATACCACCGTGGCGAGCTGCTCAAAGGACTCCCCCTGCTCAAGGCGTTGGATCACGGACTCGGCCTCCTCCCGGGCGGCCTCAATGGCCTGCGCCGAGGCGGCCTCGGGGATGCCGATCAGAATCTGGGAGAGGCGGTACTCGCGGCTCTGCCCCCGATTACGGGCCAGGAATTGTTCGATCTCCTGGCTCGTGATCTCGATCCGACGCTGCATTTCCGAGCTGTGCAGCCGGTCGATGATGATTTCGCGGCGAAGCTGATCGCGGAACTGGGCCATGTCCAGCCCCTGTTCCTCAAGGGCATCCCGCAGGCCTGCCAGACTCAGATTGTTGTTGTCGGCAATCTGGCGGACGGCCCGGTCCAGTGTCGCCGAATCCACCCGAATGCCGCGACGCTCCGCCACGTTGATCTGCAGCGTCTGCATCACCAGCCGCTCCAGGACCTGGCGTTGCAGTTCTTCCTCCGGCGGCATGCTCATGCCCCGCTGCCGCATTTCCATGCGCACCGAATCCATCTCGGCCTGAAGCTCGGAGGCCAGGATCACGTCCTCGTTAACCAGTGCGACGATCCGGTCCAGCAGGACCTCGTCGGCCTTGGCGGTGCCAAGGGTCAGTAAAAAAATCAGGGCGGCAAGGAATGCTCTGAACATGCTCGATTTACCGTAAGTTGTAGCCGTCAATTTCGCCGGAGACGAATTGTCGAATTCTATCACCGATGCCCCCCAGCCCCCTGAGCTCCAGCTCCAGCATGATTTCGCGCTCGAGCTCGGCCCGGTCGGTGTCCCGATTGCGCTCCAGGGTCTCGTTACTGATCAGGCGCAGGGCGTGGCAGCACCCCGTCTGCTGAACCCCATAGAAGCGCCCGCGAGTCTGTGACTCCTCCAGGTCCTGCGTGATGCCGGCAAACACCCGCCATCCCCGGCCGATGGGCGCAGTCATGGCGCCGCTGGCCTGGTCCAGGGTGCGTTCGCCATCCTGCTCCCGGCGCCGCAGGGAGAGGTTGACGGTGGTGGCCCGGTCGCCGCGCCAGCGCAGGTCGGTCAGCAGGTTGCTGGTGCCGCTTCGCTCCGGGTCCCACCGATAGTCCACCCGGGCACTGAAGCCGGCGGGCAGGGACAGTCGCAGCTCGGTGATGTAATCCGAGCGGCTACGCTCGGTTTCACCCCGGGGGGCAACGGTTCGGTCCCGGGTGTAGAAGACCTGACCGCCGGAGACCCGGAGGTACTCTGTGCCGTCAATGGAATCCAGAAAGCGGCTGGTGACCGCGAGCGTCACCCGCTCGCCATCCTCGATTCGATCCAGACCGCTGAAGCCGTTTTCCCGGAACATGGAGCTGAATGTCAGGGAAGGGGCGCCGGTATCGAACCGCGGTAGCGCCTCCTGGTCGCGACTCGGGGCGCGCCGGTAGAACAGTCGTGGTTCCAGCGTCTGGTAAACCCCCGGGAAGAGCGTTGCCGGCCTCTCGAGAAACACGCCGGCGTCGACGCTGTAAATGGGCATGCTGCGGTCCGGGCTGGCGGTGTCGCCCGGCAAATCGCCGCTCAAGTCATATTCAGTGTAGCGCCAACTCACGGCGGGCTCCACAAAATAGCCGAGTGTTCGCCATGGCAGTGAGACCCTCGGGTGCAAGTCGGTGCGGCGGCCCTGGGTGCGGTCAGGATCCGGGTGTGCGAACTCGGTGGTCTCGGCGCTCACGGCCCACTCCAGGGGCCCGGCACTGTCGAGGGGCTCATAGGCCATCCGCACCCGGGGCTCCCGGGCCAGGGGTTGTGAACTTTCGCCCACGTTGGTGTCCACCCGCTGCCAGTACTGGGCATCCACCGAGGCGCGGAACGCGCCCTGGGACCAGTCAACCCGGGCATCACTTTCCAGAAAGCGCGCCGAGCGATAACTGAAATCGTCCCCGAAGTCGTCGCTGAAATCCGGATCGCTGGTGCGTTGCTGGCGAAGCTCGGCGCTGAGTGAGGGGCCCGCGCTGAAGGCGTGTTCCTGGTTGATGGCCCAGCGATCCTCGTCGTTGCGCTCGTCGTCGCTGGGCAGATAACTGACGTTGATCTCGCCTTCCAGCGCCGGTTCGAGATAGCGGAACTCGACATCGGTCAGCACGCCCCGCTTCCAGTAGGAGGTGGGGGTGATGGTGGCGTCGTAGTTGGGGGCGATGTTCCAGTACCAGGGCAACGCCACGGTGGTGCCATGTTTGTTGCGCTGGGTCAGTGTGGGAGCCAGGAACCCGGTCAGTCGCTCATCGCCGATGGGAAATTGTATGTACGGCGTGTAGGCCACCGGCACATTGCCCACCGCCAGAACGGCGTTCCAGGCCCGGCCCTGCCGGGTTTCATTGTCCAGGGTGACCGTGGTGGCCCTGAGCTGCCAGAGCTCCGCCTCCGGCAGACAGGTGCTCAGGGTGGCGTTGCGGTAACGACTGCGAAAGGCGTCCTCACGAATGATGGTCTCGGCCGACCCCTGCAGATGGCCGGCCACGATCCGGTATTCACTCACTCCCTGGAAGCGACCCCGGTCCTCATCGAGCCAGTAGTTGGCCCGCTGTCCTTCGATGAGGAGGCCGGATTCCCGCAGGCTGGCCTCGCCCCGGGCCACCGCCTCACCGGTTCCACTGTCATAAGTCAGACTGTCGCCCCGAACCGTCTGGTCAGCGCGGGTCAGGGTCGCCTGACCATCGAACTGAAAAATGGGGGGGTCACCGACAATTTCACCCCGGTCGGCCTCGATGCGCACCGGAGTGTCGGGCGCATCCCGGGCGGCGGGATCTCCGGGCACGGGCTCCAGCATTGGCGCGGCACAAAGCGCCCATCGCTCCTGACCGGAAGCGTGGAATGGGTAAGCCGTGGCCAGCACGCCGAGCGTAGCCGCGCACACGGCAAAGCGGGAAAGTCGGGTGATGATGACCACTCCGTAACCAGGCGGCGCAATACGACGCCCGAGAGGTTACCCTAAGAATGCCTTGGAGAGCACCGGGAAGACCATGACACAGCAGACCGTGGACCATCGCCAGGCAGCCATGCAGGCCTGGCTGGAGGCCTCGAGCATTGACTCGACCGGTCTGCTGCCACTGGCGGCTGATGCCAGCAGCCGTCGCTACTTCCGCCTGCCGGTGGCTGACGGCTCCCGGGTGGTCATGGACGCGCCGGATCAGACTGAAGCCTGTCGCGCCTTTTTGCAGGTCAGGGACTTGATGGCGGCCGCCGGTCTGCATGTTCCCCGGGTGGAGATGGCCGACCCGCAGCGGGGCTTCATGGTGCTGGAGGACCTGGGATCGCAGAGCTATCTGGCGGCGTTTCAGGACGGACAGGTCGACCCCCTGATGGAGGATGCGTTGAGTACCCTGGTGCGGTGGCAGGCAGCCACCCGGGCTGACCCGTTGCCCCGGTACGATCATCGACGGCTGCGCCGGGAGCTGGATCTGTTTCCGCAGTGGTACGTTCAGCGGCACCTGGGGCTGGAGCTGAATGCCGAGTGGTGGGCGCGCTGGCACGCCGGCTCTCAGCGGCTGGTGGAGGCGGCCACCCGACAGCCCCAGGCCTGGGTGCATCGTGATTTCATGGCCCGGAATCTGCTGGTCTCGGCTCCCAACCCCGGCGTCATCGATTTTCAGGATGCGATGCTGGGGCCGGTGACCTACGACCTGGTCAGCCTGCTGCGGGATGCGTTTTTTGAGTTTTCGCCGGACCAGGAACGGTACTGGATCGGCCGTTATGCGGCGCTGGCCCGTACCGCGGGGGTTGCCATCCCCGACGATCTGCCGATGGCACTGGACTGGATGGGCGCTCAGCGTCATCTGAAGGTGCTCGGGGTGTTCGCCCGCCTCCACCATCGTGATGACAAACCCCGCTACCTCACCGATGCATCCCGCTTCGTCGCCTATCTGGATCGTGAGCTCTCGCCCCATGCAGCGCTGGCGGACCTGCATGATCTGATTCGGTCGCTGCCCGCACCGGGTGAGTCGTCATGAACGCCATGATTCTGGCGGCGGGTCGCGGCAGACGCATGCGCCCACTGACGGACCGCTGCCCGAAGCCCCTCCTGGAAGTGGCCGGACAGCCGTTGATTGCCCGTCACCTGGAGGGCCTGGCCCGGGCCGGCTGCGACACGGTGGTGGTGAATGTGGCCTGGCTGGGGGATCAGCTCCGGTCTTATCTGGGGGATGGTTCTGCCTGGGGGTTGCGGGTGGTGATTTCGGATGAGGGTGGCGAGGGGCTGGAGACGGCGGGCGGTATCGTGCGCGCGCTTCCCTGGTTGCGGCATGGGCCGTTCTGGGTCATTAACGGGGACATCTGGACGGACTTCGAGCTCGCTTCCCTGCCACGCCGCCCCCCGGGGCTGGGGCATCTGGTGCTGGTGGACAACCCCCCTCACAACCCGGACGGGGATTTCTCTCTGCGTGGTTCCCGAGTGGCCAACCGGAGAGGGCAGCCGGGATTGACCTACGCCGGTATCGCCAGCTTCAGCCCCGGCTTGTTTGACGGCTGCTCCGAGGCGGTCGCGCCGCTGGGCCCTCTGTTACGGGCGGCGGCGGATCGGGGAGAGCTCGCCGGCAGCCACCACCGGGGCGAATGGTTTGACGTGGGAACACCGGAGCGCCTGGCGGAGGTCGATGAGGTGGTCAGACGCCGCGCAGACGCTGAACGAGCCCCTCGGTGAGTTGCCGGGCCGCCTGATCCGGCGAGCAATCGACTCCCAGGCCAGCAAGGTCAATGACCGGCATGCCGGCATGGCCGCAGGGGTTGATGCGTTGGTAGGGCTCGAGATCCATGGCGATATTCACGGCCAGACCGTGATAGCTGCAGCCCCGCCGGATACGTAACCCGAGCGCGGCAATCTTGGCCTCCCCGACGTAGACACCGGGGGCGTCCGCCCGTGGCTTCGCCTCTACTCCGAATTCCGCCAGCCAGTCCACCACCAGAGTCTCCAGCAGCGTCACCAGCTGCCGGACACCCAGGCCATATCGGCGCAGATCCAGCAGCGGGTAAAGGACGACCTGCCCCGGCCCATGATAGGTGACCTGACCACCGCGATCGGTACGCACCAGCGGAATGCCGCCGGGGTTAATGACATGTTCATCCCGACCGGCCTGACCGAGGGTGAACACCGCCGGATGCTCCACCCGCCAGATTTCGTCGGCGGTGTCGGTGGTTCGGGTGTCGGTGAAGCGGCGCATGGCTTGCCAGACCGCCTCATAGTCGGCCTGGCCGCACTCATGGATTCGAATCGCCGGGGTCACAGCGTGGCGAGAACGCCCTTGTGGGCGTTGAGCTCGGCGTAAATGGCTTCGAGCTGCTCACGGCTATGGGCAGTGATGGTGATGGTGACCGACAGAAAACGCCCGCGACGGCTGCTGTTGGTGCGAATCGCCCCGTCCGGTGTCTCCGGCGCGTGGCGGGTGACGATGTTCCAGACCACACCCGGCAGTTGACCGTCGTCCGGCCCCATCGCTTTGACGGGAAACTCGCAGGGAAAGGTCAGGCCCGGTGGCTGCTCGTTCACTGCATCCTCAGTCGGATTCCATCGATGAGCCTGCCGACGAAACCCGCTTCTTCAACGGTTTCCAGGGCGATGATGGCCTCGGTGGCAATCACCTCGTCGTCCAGCGTGACCGTCAGTTCACCCAGGGGGGTGCCGGCCTCCACCGGAGCTTCCATGGGGTTCGCCAGCGACAGGTTGGCTTCGAGGCGGTCGAATGTGCGAACCGGTACGGTGACCCTCAGGTCGCGGGCCAGACCCAGCGGGATCGTGTCCTGCCCGCCCCGCCAGATACGGGCTGTCTCGATGGCCTCGTCCGCTGCATACAGCTGGTGGGTTTCAAAGAACCGATAGCCATAATTCAACAGCGTGGCGGTCTGATCGATGCGCGCGTTGGCCGAGTCCGCACCGAGAATCACCGAGATCAACCGCATCCCGTCACGCTCGGCAGAGGTGGCCAGGCAATAGCCCGCCGCTTTTGTATAACCGGTTTTGACCCCATCGACGCTGGGGTCCTGCCAGAGCATCCGATTGCGGTTGGGCTGCTGAATGTCATTCCAGGTGAAGGATCGCTGGGAATAGTAGCCATAGAATGACGGGAAGCGGTCGATGAGCGCCTGGACCAATCTCGCAGTGTCGGCGGCGCTGGAGTAGTGGTCCGCGTGCGGGAGGCCGGCAGCGTTGGTGTACTGAGTGTTCCGCAGGCCCAGCTCGGCGGCGTATTGATTCATTAGGGCGGCAAACGCTTCTTCGGTGCCAGCCACATGCTCGGCCAGAGCCACGCTGGCGTCATTGCCGGATTGAATGATCATGCCGTGCAGCAGGTCGTCCACCGTGACCCGAGTGTCCACTTCGATGAACATTCGCGAACCGGGAGCCCGCCAGGCCCTCTCGCTCACCAGCACCTCGTCGGCCAGGCTGATGTGACCGGCTTCGATTTCGCTGAAAACCACGAACGCGGTCATGATCTTGGTAAGGCTTGCCGGATCCCGCGGTTCGTCGCTGGCCTTGTCCGCGAGTATCTCGCCGGTATGGAAGTCCATCAGGATGTAATTGGATGCACCAACGCTGGGCGCGTCCGGGATCGGCATGGGTGGCGTCTGAGCCGCTGCACCGAAGGGCATGCCCAGAAGAATGGCGACGGATAGGGCGAAGGCTCTCAGCATGCTAATGGGTCTCGTCGGATTGTGAGTCAGGGTTCGGAAATAATGACATGTCCGGTATCAAATTGGGCAGCCTCGAGCGCACCGGTCGCCGCATCCACCGCTTCAAGGTTATGGAGCGGACCCAGGCGGACTCGATACAGCCGGTCATCCTCTGCCTCAACCCGGGCGGGGTAGTCGATGCCCGCCGCACTGAGCCGCTGGACGAAACGTTGAGCGTTGGTCGACTCACCGAAAGCGGCCAGCTGCAGCCAGTACTGGACATTCGTCGCGGCAGACCGGGCCTCGCCGGAGGGGCCCGCCAGGCCCGCTTCCCGGACTTCGGGTGCCATGTCGGCCGGGGTGACCGTTCGGATCTCGACGGGCGCTATGCCCGCCTCCATCATGCCCAAACGGGCTGCGGCGGCATACGAAAGGTCGATGATGCGGTTGTCTACAAACGGGCCGCGGTCGTTCACCTTGACGACAATGCGGCGGTTGTTCTCGAGATGGCGCACTTCCACCCAGGTGGGCAATGGCAGGTGCTTGTGTGCCGCCGTCATGGCGTACATGTCATAGGTCTCACCGCTGGAGGTGCGCCGACCGTGGAACTTGCTGCCGTACCAGGAAGCGATGCCGCGTTCCACATGGCCATCGGCGCTATCCATGACATGGTAAGTCTGCCCGAACACTTCGTAGGAAGGCGGATTGCCATAACGGCTTCGGGGGGCATCCCGGGGCACGGCATCCGGGATTGATGCCGGGTCCTCGATGACCCCGCCCGGGCCATCCGAGGGCGCCGGGGGCAGGCTGCTGCATCCCGCCAGTAAGGCCAGCACAGCGGCAACACCGAGCAGACGGGCGAGGCTCACGGGTCCGACGCCTCCAGCGCCTGCGCCAGCTGATAGACCGCCATGGCATAAAGTGGACTGTGGTTGTACCGGGTGATCACGTAGAAATTGTGCAGGGTCACCCAGTGTTCATCGCCGCCGTCGGCATCCAGCACGAGCAGCCGGGCGCCGGCCCCGGGGTCCAGGGGTTGATCAAAATTCACGCCGGCCGCCTGCAGCTCGGCGACGGTATGCCGGGGCCGCAGGTCGGCGGATAGCAGGGCCTCGTCCACGGGCCTGTCAGGGCGTGCCGGGATGGCCACCGGTTCGCCGGCCCGCCAGCGGTGCTGGGCAAAGTAGTGACCGACACTGCCGATGGCATCAGCCATGCTGTTGAAGAGATCACGCCGGCCATCGCCGTCGAAGTCCACCGCATAGGCCCGATAGCTACTGCTGATGAACTGCGGAACGCCCATCGCCCCGGCGTAGGATCCCCGGGGTTCCCGCGGGTCGAACCCTTCTTCCTGGGCGAGCAGCAGGAAAGCCTCGAGTTCTCGGCGGAAAAATGCCTCCCGAGGCGGGTAGCCGAATCCCAGGGTCCTCAGCGCATCAATGACCCGGTGCTGCCCCCGATAACGGCCATAAAAAGTCTCCACACCAATAATAGCCGTCACAATCGCGGGGGGAACGCCATACTCTTGCTGGACCGCTTCGAGGATTTCGGCATGGGTATTCATGAACGCCACACCCTCGTTAACCCGCGCTTCGGTCAGGAAAATGGCCCGGTATCGGTACCAGGGCAGCGCTTCGGCGGGCCGGGTGATGGCATCGATGATGTCGCTTTGGTGGCGGGCGTCATCAACGAGCAAGCGGGTCAGCTGCTCGGCATCCATGCCGTGGCGTTCGGCCATGGATTCAGTGAAGGCTCGAAGCGCATCCGTGTCACCGGGGTCCTCAGCCGCAAAGGAAGTGCAGCCTGCCATTGCCAGGGCCATGCATGGCAACAGCCAGCGAAGCAGGGTTGGGTGCAGCTTTTTCACGCGGACCACATCCGGCGGTGGGAATGGATGGCCATGAGAATACCGAAGCCGGCCATGAGCGTCACTATGGACGACCCGCCATAGCTGATGAGGGGGAGGGGAAGCCCCACCACCGGCAGCAGACCCACCACCATGCCCATGTTGACGTAGCTGTACAAAAAAAACGTCAAGGTCAGGCCGCCGGCGAGCAGACGGGAAAATGTGTCCTGTGCGCCGTAGGTGATCCATAGCGCTCGAGCGATGATGGCCCCGTAGAGCGCGACCACCATGATCACGCCCAGCAGGCCGAACTCCTCGGCGAGGACGGCAAACACGAAATCGGTATGTCGTTCCGGGATGAAGTCGAGATGGGCCTGGGTGCCATTGGTCCATCCCTTGCCGAAAATGCCCCCCGAACCAATGGCAATCTTGGCCTGGATGATGTTGTAACCCGCCCCGAGTGGATCGCGTTCCGGGTCCAGAAAAGTCAGCACCCGCTGGCGCTGATAACCCTGCATGCCGAAGATCCAGAGCGCGGGAGCGGCGGCGCTGATGGCGGCTGCGAGGGCCAGAATACTGCGCCAACTCGCTCCGGCCAGAAACAGAATGATCAGGCCGGTGGCGGCCACCACCACCGCGGTGCCCAGGTCAGGCTGAACCGAAATCATCGCCGCCGGTACACCGATCATGAGCAGGCCAATCGTGGACTTGCCCAGCTTGATGGGCAGCGTGCCCCGGGCCACCAGCCAGGCGATCATCAGCGGCAGGGCGAGTTTCATCACCTCCGAGGGCTGAAATCGCACCGGGCCGATTTCCAGCCACCGGCGAGCACCGCCACCGAATTCACCGACGAGAAATACCGTGGTCAGGGCCACCAGGGTAGCGACATAGAGCCAGGGGGCGGCCGGGGCAAGACGCCAGGGGGGAATCTGGGCCATGACCACCATGAGTGCGAAACCGGCGCCCAGGCGGATGGCATGATTCTGTATGGGCTCAATGCGATTGCCGAAGGCGCTGTACAGCACCATGGCGCCGACCCCCGACAGCAGTATCAGAAGCCCCAGCAACACGGGATCCAGGCGGAGGGCCCGCTGCAACAGGCTGCCGGAAGCCCGCCGGGCGACCTGATTGACGCTATCGGCGGACCAGCTCACCCTCGGACTCCTCTCGGTTCAGCCAGGCATCAATCACCTGGCGTGCCATCGGTGCCGCGGTGGCGGACCCGCTGCCGCCATGTTCCACCATGACCGCCACCACGATCTCCGGATTCTCGGCTGGCGCAAACGCCGTGAACAGGGCGTGGTCATGAAAACGCGCGTCGAGGGTTTCCTCGTCGTACTCTTCGTCCTCGCCGATGCCGATGACCTGAGCGGTGCCGGTTTTACCGGCCATTTGATAACCGAGTCCGGCGCCGGTGGCGCGGGCTGTGCCCCGGGGGCCATGGACGGTCTCGATCATGCTGTCCACGGTCAGTTCCCAGAGAGACTCGTCAATGTCCGTGAGCGGCTCGAGTCCTTCCACCGGCGGCTGCGCCAGCGTCTGGTTGCTTACGAGGCGGGGCCGGATCGGCACCCCACGGTTGGCGATCAACGCGGTGGTGGTGGCCATTTGCAGCGGCGTTGTCAGCATGAACCCCTGACCGATGCCGGTGTTGATGGTCTCTCCGGTGTACCAGGGCTCGCCGAGGACCCGTCGTTTCCAGTCCCGGGAGGGCATGACGCCGTCCCGCTCCGAAGGCAGGTCGATTCCGGTTCGGAGGCCGTAGCCAAATCGGGTCATCCACTGGTGCATGGCGTCAATGCCCATGGTGTGGGCCAGCTGGTAGTAGTAAATGTCACAGGACTGCGCCACAGCCTGGATAAAGTCTACGGGGCCATGGCCTTCCGGTCGCCAGTCCCGCCATGTCCGGGAGACATTGGGAAGGTTGAAGCGGCCGTGACAGTGGACGATTTCGTCGGGGTCGATGTAGTCGCCGGCGATGCCCGCCAGACCCAGCAAGGGCTTGATGACCGAGCCCGGCGGATAGCGCCCCTGGGTGGCCCGATTGAACAAGGGCTGCCGCCAGTCCTGGTTGAGTGCCTGAAAGCTCGCTCCATCCAGCCCCCGCGCCAGAGCATTCGGATCGAAGGTGGGCAGGCTGGCCAGCGCCAGGACCTCACCGCTCCGGGGATCCAGCGCAACAATGGCGCCACGGTGGTCGCCCATGGCCGCTTCCGCCACTTGCTGAAGTTCGATGTCGATGGTCAGTTGGATATCGTTCCCCGGCACGGGAGGATCACGCTCCAGGACCCTCAGCGGTCGTCCCAGGGCGTTGGTTTCAATGCGCTCGACGCCCAATCGCCCCTGAAGCCGGTCTTCATGGAACGCCTCGACGCCGGCTTTGCCGGTAAAGCTGGTATGGCGATACCGACGCCGGTCAGCACGGGCCAGCTCTTCACGGCTGATGCGGCCCACATGGCCGAGGACATGCGATCCGCTTTCACCGAAGGGGTAATGACGGACCAGTTGTGGTTTGACTTCCACCCCCTGAAAGCGGTGCCGGTTGACGGTCAGCTCCGCGACCATGGATTCCGACAATTCCAGTCGCAGCGGAATCTCATGAAAGCTGCGGGAGCGGCGGCGTGCTTCGCGGAATGCGGCGATTTCCGCCTCACTCAGGTCCAGTAGCTGGTCCAGTTCGGCCAGCAGGGCTTCCATGTCGGCCACCTGCTCGGGAATGATGACAAGACTGAAGGCCGAGCGGTTTTCGGCAAGCACCCGACCCTGGCGGTCGGCGATAATGCCGCGGGTCGGATCAACCGGGGCCAGGCGGACCCGATTGTCCTGGGACCGAGCACTCAGGTAATCGTACTGTGCCACCTGCAGATAGGCGGTGCGACCGATCACTGCCATGAACATGATGGCGATAATGACCACGGCCAGGGTCAGGCGGCGTCGAACCACTCGGCGCTCACCGGTTCTGTCGGGTAACAGATCAAGGCTCATCTCAGGTCACCTGGTGGTAGCGGCGCATGAACCTCAAAAGAGGGAATACCACTGGCCAGAGGAGCATGCCGGTGAGCGCGGGTAACCAGTACTGCCACCCGGGGCTTCCGGCACCAGTCAGCTCGTGCACCCAGAGTAATATGAGACGCACCAGCAGTAGAAGCAGGAGAATCGGAATGGCCTGCTGCCAGAGGGGGAAGTTGCGAATGCGCTGATACAGCTGGATGGAAAGATAAACCGCCACCGCAAAGGCAAGCGCGTGGGCGCCCAGGAGAGTCCCCAGCAAGACGTCCTGGAGCAGGCCGGTCACCCAGGCCACGCCCACGCCGACCCGGTTCGGCAGGGCCAGGCTCCAGTAAAGCAGTACCAGCAGCGTCCAGGGGGGACGAAACGGCCCGGCCATTGCCGGCAGCGGAATGATGGTCAGGATCAGCGCCACGAGCAGCGTCGCGATGATGATCCATCCCCCCCGTTCGCCCCGGCTAATCAACGGTGCTTTCCTCCGGGTCCGCAATCAGCAGGATTTCCTGAACCTGGCCAAGGGCTCCCCTTGGCTCCACTTCGATTTCCGAAAACGGCCGGCTTGGGTCGGTGTTCACCGAGCGCACTTCGCCAACCGGGTAGCCCGACGGGAAACGGCCACCCAGTCCAGAGGTCACCAGCAGGTCACCGGGTTCGATGTCCGCGTTGTTCGGCAGGCTGCTGATCACCAGGGTGTCCAGTCGTCCTGTACCGAATAGCACGCTGCGCAGGCCATTGCGGTTGACCCTCACCGGCAGTCCGTGACTGGGATCGCTGATCAGCCGGACGGTGGCGGATAGCGGGGTCACCCGATCCACCTGACCGATCACCCCGCTGCCGTCGATGGCCGCCTGTCCCACCCGGACGCCCGCCCGAGAGCCCTTGTCGATTTCGATTAGGTGACTGAACGGATCCAGATCCACCTGAAGGAGGTCGGCAATCAGAATGGGCCGATCCAGATCATAGGAGGACTCCAGCAGGGTGCGCAGCCGGATGTTCTCGACTTCCAGCGCATCGAGCCGCTGCAGCCGCGCCTGCTGGATGCGTTGACGCTCCTGGAGGCGCTGGTTCTCGGCGATCAGTTCCCGGCGGCTGGCGAAATGATGATCGGCGGTATCCAGCAGCCGGGAGGGCAGGGCGGCGATCAGGCGAACCGGCTGGACCGCCGTTGAGAGGGCGCCACGCACCGGTTCCATCAGCCCCTCTCGGTGGTCGGCCACCATGACGCCCAGAGACAGCAGCGCCAACAGCACCAGACGTGCCGTCGTCGAAGGCCCCTGTAGAAATAGCGGCTTGATAGTTGGCCATCCTCTCGCTGCCCGGGTGCTACCCCAAGGCTAGCGACGCATCACTCGCTGGTGAAGAGATCGGCGCCCTTCTCGTCCATGAGCTCCAGTGCCCGTCCGCCACCGCGCGCCACGCAGGTCAGGGGATCGTCGGCGATGACCACGGGCAGCCCGGTCTCTTCCATAAGCAGGCGGTCGATGTTGCGCAGCAGGGCACCGCCCCCGGTGAGCACGATGCCGCGCTCGGCCACGTCGGCACCCAGTTCCGGTGGGGTCTGTTCCAGCGCGGTTTTGACCGCCCCCACGATGCCCGAAAGCGGCTCCTGGAGGGCTTCGAGCATCTCGTTGCTGTTCAGGGTAAAGCTGCGTGGAATCCCCTGGGCCAGATTGCGGCCCTTGATTTCCAGCTCCCGGACCTCGCTGCCGGGGAACGCCTGCCCGATTTCATGCTTGATGCGCTCAGCGGTGGCCTCGCCGATCAGAATGCCGTAATTACGGCGCACGTAGTTGACGATGGCGTCGTCAAAACGGTCGCCGCCAATGCGCACCGATGCCGAATATACAATGCCGTTCAGGGACAGCACCGCCACCTCGGACGTGCCGCCGCCAATGTCCAGCACCATCGATCCGCGTGCCTCGCCCACCGGCATGTCGGCGCCGATGGCCGCCGCCATCGGTTCCTCGATCAGGTAGACCTCGCGTGCGCCGGCGCCCGCTGCGGATTCGCGAATCGCCCGCCGCTCCACCTGGGTGGACCCGCAGGGCACGCAGACCAGCACCCGCGGGCTTGGCCGGAAGAATCGGGCTTCATGGACCTTCTTGATGAAGTACTGAAGCATTTTTTCGGTGACGGTGAAGTCGGCGATAACGCCGTCTTTCAGCGGCCGGATGGCTTTGATGGTGCCCGGCGTACGCCCGAGCATCTGCTTGGCCTCGCGGCCCACCGCAGCGATGGTTTTGGGGCCGCCGTCGCGGTCCTGGCGGATGGCCACCACGGAGGGTTCGTCCAGCAGGATGGACTGCCCCCGCGAATAAATCAGTGTGTTCGCCGTGCCGAGATCAATGGAGAGATCGTTGGAGAAAATGCCCCGAATGCCCTTGAACATGCAAAATTCCAGCCGGATTAATAAGATCGGCTAAGTTACCAACCGCCGGGGGTTTGGGCAATACACGGTGTGTGCTAGTTTTACCGGCTTGTGAGGCGGTTTTCCGGAGAGTGCGCGAATGTCCCTAGACGCTGACGAAGTGCGAGAAATTGCGCATCTGGCGCGCCTCGCCGTTGATGATGCCGACACCGGGCACCACGCCCGCAACCTGAGCGAAATCCTGGCCTTCGTGGATCGCCTTTCCGGCGTGGACACCGCCGGCATCGAGCCACTGGCCCATCCGCTGGAAATGACCCAGCGACTGCGGTCAGACCAGGTGACCGAGGTGGACCAGCGGGATCGCTTCCAGGCCATCGCCCCGGCGACAGAGGGCGGTTATTACACCGTGCCACGCGTCATCGAATAAACCGGATCACTCCGGACCTGACCAGGATTCGAACTACCATGCATGATCGAACCATCGCCGAGCTGGGGGTTGGGCTCGCCCAGGGCGAGTACTCCAGTGTGGAGCTGACCCGTGCCGTCCTCGAAGCCATCGAGCGGGCGGAGTCGCTGAATGCCTTCATCACCGTCACCCCGGACATTGCACTGGGTCAGGCCGAAGCGGCGGATGCCGCGCGGGCTCGTGGCGAGGCCGGGCCGCTGACCGGCGTGCCGATCGCCCACAAGGACATTTTCTGTACCGACGGGGTGCGTACCAGCTGCGGCAGCCGCATGCTGGACCGTTTCGTGGCGCCTTACGACGCGTTCGTGGTGGAGCGAATGCGGGCAGCCGGTGCGGTCATGGTGGGCAAGACCAATATGGACGAATTCGCCATGGGGTCGTCCAACGAGACCAGCTGGTACGGGCCGGTGAAGAATCCCTGGGACGTTACCACGGTGCCCGGCGGTTCCTCCGGCGGGTCGGCGGCGGCGGTGGCGGCGCGACTGGTACCCGGCGCCACGGGGACGGACACCGGCGGCTCCATTCGGCAGCCGGCCGCGCTCACCGGGACCTCCGGACTCAAACCCACCTATGGCCGCGTGTCGCGCTACGGCATGATTGCCTTCGCCTCCAGCCTGGATCAGGCCGGCCCCATGGCCACCGATGCCCGGGATCTGGCGATCATGCTGTCGGCCATGGCGGGGTTCGATCCGCGGGATTCCACCTGTGTTGACCATCCCGTGCCCGACTACGCCGCGGCGCTGGAGCAGACCAATCTGGCCGGGCTTCGGGTCGGCCTGCCCCGGGAATACTTCGAGGCTGACGGGGTGGACGGCGGCGTCAGCCGGGCCATTGAATCCGCCATCGAAGTCCTTCGGGAAGCCGGGGCCGAGGTTCGGGAAATCTCGCTGCCCAATACCGAACTGGCGGTGCCGGTCTACTATGTCATCGCACCGGCGGAAGCGTCCTCGAACCTGTCCCGGTTTGACGGGGTTCGCTACGGACATCGCTGCGAGGAGCCCGTGGATCTGGAGGACCTCTACAAGCGCAGCCGCGGCGAAGGATTCGGCGAGGAGGTCAAGCGGCGGATTATGGTCGGTACCTACGCCCTGTCTGCCGGCTACTACGATGCCTACTACCTCAAGGCGCAGCAGGTGCGTCGATTGATTCGGGATGACTTTTCCCGGGCCTTCGAAGAAGTCGATGTGATCGCCGCACCCACCGCACCCTCCACCGCATTTGCGCTGGGTGCGAAGGCCGATGACCCGGTGCAGATGTATCTGTCCGATATCTTTACCATCGCCGTGAACCTGGCGGGGCTTCCGGCACTCTCCATCCCGGCCGGTTTTTCGGGCAGTCGGCCGGTGGGCCTGCAGCTCATCGGCCGGCACTTCGATGAGGAGCGCCTGCTGTCGGTGGCCCATGGTTATCAGCAGCGCACTGACTGGCACACACGACGACCCGGCGGGGAGGGGTAAGCCAACATGCAGTGGGAAGCAGTGATCGGCCTGGAGCTGCATGCGCAGCTGGCCACCTCCACCAAGATCTTTTCCGCCGCCTCCACCGCCTACGGGGCGGATCCCAACACTCAGGCCTGTGCCGTGGACCTGGGGATGCCCGGGGTGCTGCCGGTGCTCAACGAACGCGCGGTTCGCTACGCCATTCGACTTGGCCTGGCCCTGGACGCCGAGGTGGCGGGTCGGTCGGTGTTCGCGCGGAAAAATTATTTCTACCCGGACCTCCCCAAGGGTTACCAGATCTCCCAGTACGAAATCCCGGTGGTGGGCCGCGGACATCTGGATATTGATCTGGAGGACGGTTCGAAAAAACGCATCGGGGTCACCCGGGCCCATCTTGAGGAGGACGCGGGCAAGAGCATTCACGACGGCCCGGGCACCCTGACCCGGATCGACCTCAACCGGGCCGGCACCCCGCTGCTCGAGATCGTCTCGGAGCCGGATCTGCGCAGTGCCCGGGAAGCCGTCGCGTACATGAAAAAAATGCATTCGCTGGTCCGGTACCTGGGCGTTTGTGACGGCAACATGCAGGAGGGCAGTTTCCGTTGTGATGCCAACGTCTCGGTGCGACCGGTGGGCCAGCTCGCGTTCGGAACCCGGGCGGAGTTGAAAAACCTCAACTCTTTCCGGTTTGTGGAGCGGGCCATCAACTTTGAAATACAGCGCCAGATCGAGCTCATCGAAGACGGTGGCACGGTCATTCAGGAAACCCGTCTGTACGATCCCGATCGTGGCGAGACGCGCTCCATGCGTGGCAAGGAAGAGGCCAACGATTACCGTTACTTCCCGGATCCGGACCTGTTGCCGCTGGAGATCACCCCGGCGCTGATCGACGAAGTCCGCGCCGAGCTTCCGGAGCTCCCGGATGCCCGGCGGCAGCGTTTTGTCGAGGCCCATGGGTTGCCGGACTACGATGCCGGCGTGCTCACGTCCAGCCGTGACATGGCGGACTATTTCGAGGCGGTGGCCGGGGGCTGCGACGACCCCAAGCTGGCGGCCAACTGGGTGATGGGAGAACTGGCGGGCGCGCTCAATCGCGATGGGACAGACATTGCCGATAGCCCCATGGACGCAGAATCCCTCGCGGGATTGTTGCGCAGGGTTCTCGACGGGACTTTGTCCGGGAAAATGGCCAAAGAGGTTTTCGAGGCCATGTGGAATGGTGAGGGTGACGCCGATGCCATCATTGCCGAGCGTGGCCTCGAGCAGGTGACCGACGCCGGAGAGATTGAGGCGCTGGTGGACGAGGTGATCGCGTCGAACCCGGAGCAGCTGGAGCAGTATCGGGCCGGCAAGACCAAGCTGATGGGATTCTTCGTCGGTCAGGTGATGAAGGCTTCCGGGGGCAAGGCGAACCCGCAGCAGGTCAACGAAATCCTCCGCAGTCGTCTGGACGGCTAACCCCATGACCGATCGCTTGCAGCGGTTTCTTTTCGAGCATGCCGATGTCCGCGGAGAAGTGGTCCAGCTGGACGACGCTTTTGCCGAGGTGGTCCGGCGGACTGACCATGAACCGGCGGTTCAGAAGATTCTGGGCGAGGGGTTGGCGGCGGTGGCTCTGCTGGCAGCCACGCTGAAAACGCCCAGTGCCCTGACCCTGCAGCTGCAGTCCAGCGGGCCGCTTTCCCTGCTTTTAGTGCAGGGGGGGCCGCAGGGCGGATTGCGGGCCATGGCGCGAACCCGGGGGGCGGTTCCAGACAATGCCGATCTGAACCAGCAGGCGGGTAATGGCACGCTGGCCATCACCATCGAGCCTGACGGCGGTGGAGAGCGTTACCAGGGGGTGGTGGACCTCAGCGGCGGTAGCCTGGCCGCGGCACTGGAGCATTACTTCCGCGAGTCGGAACAGCTGCCCACCCGGGTCTGGCTCACCGCGGAATCCGCGCGGGCGGCCGGGATGCTCATTCAGCGCTTGCCCGGTGATGGTCACCCGGCGGAATCCGATCAGGATGCCTGGGAGCGGGCGGGTCATCTGGCGGCTACGGTAACCGGTGCAGAGCTCCGGGAGCTCGGGCCCGGGGAGGTCATCCGCCGGCTCTTTCACGAGGAAGATGTCCGGCTGTTTGATCCCATCCCGTTCCGGTTTCGCTGCCGCTGTTCCCGGGACCGGGTGGCAGCGATGCTTTACAGCCTTGGTGAGTCGGAGATGCGCGAGACCCTGGCGGAAGAGGGCCAGGTCGAGGTTTTCTGTGACTTCTGTAATGAGCCCTATCGTTTTGATGCCGTGGATATCGAGGCGCTGTTCACGGATCCGGTCTCCCGTCCGCCGGACAGCCAGCAGCAGCACTAACCCCGATTACCGCAGACAGGACAGTCGGGATCACGGCGCAGATTCAGCCGTCGCCAGTTCTGACCCAGCGCATCCATGACCAGCAGCCGGTTGTTGAGGGGTTCCCCCAGGCCAGTGAGGATCTTGATCGCTTCCACGGCCTGTAAACTGCCGATCACTCCGGGCAGTGGCCCCAGGACCCCGTTTTCCGCGCAGCTTTGCGCCTCCTCACCCGTGTCCGCGTAGAGGCAGCGATAGCATGCGCCCCCCTGGTCCGGTCGCAGCACCGCCAGTTGTCCGTCCATGCCGATCACCGCGCCGGAAATCAGTGGGCGTGAGGCGGCAACACAGGCCGCGTTCACCGCGAATCGAGTGGCGAAGTTGTCGCAGCCATCGATCACCAGATCCACCCTGGCGACCTGATCCTGCAGGGAATCGGGGTCCAGCCGCTCTTCCACCAGGGTCAGCTGGATATCCGGGTTGATGGACGTGAGCCGGTCCCGGGCCGAGGCGGTTTTCATTCGCCCGATGTCGGCGGTGCCATGGAGGATCTGGCGCTGCAGGTTGGTGAGATCCACCGCGTCGAAGTCGGCGAGCAGCAGATGCCCCACCCCGGCGGCCGCCAGGTAAAGGGCGGTGGGGGAACCCAGGCCCCCGAGCCCCACAATGAGCACGCGGGCTTCAAGCAACTTCTCCTGCCCGCCCAGATCAAGGCCCGGCACCATGATCTGCCGGCTATAGCGAATCAGTTGCTGATCATTCATGGGGCCACCCCCAACTGCCCACCACTGACTCGCGGGTGGCCAGCCAGATCATGGCGGGTCTCCACGGCCCGGAATCCGGCACGGGTCAGGCAGTGCCTGACGGCTTCCGCCTGTTGCCAGCCATGCTCAACCCAGATCCGTCCATGCTCGGTCAGAAAAGACGGAGCATTGGCAATAATGTGTTCCAGCGCCTCGAGGCCCGTGGGGCCGGCCACCAGGGCGTGCCGGGGTTCGAAGCGCAGGTCGCCGAGATTCGCCTCCGGTTCGCAGTCCCCGAGGTAGGGAGGATTGGTGACGATGGTGTCATAGCAGTGCCCCGGCAGCGGTTCGTACCAGTCGCCGGCATGGAAAAAAACATTTTCAAGGCCCAATTGGCGTGCGTTCTCCCTGGCGATGGCCAGGGCGGTGGGACAGATGTCGACGGCATCGACATGACACGCCGGTAAGGCCCGCCCCAGAGCGAGCGCGATGCATCCGCTGCCGCATCCCAGCTCCAGGAGCCGGCTTGCCGGCGCCTCGAGGACGGCTTCCACCAGATGTTCGGTCTCCGGTCTCGGGATCAGCACTCCGGGACCGACGGCCAGTTCCAGATCCCAAAATGCCTGCCGGCCGACCAGATATGCCACGGGCTCGCCGGCCAGGCGCCGCTCGACCATGGCCTCAAGGGCGATCCGGGCGGCAGGGTCCAGCGGCGTCTCGGGGTGAGACCGGAACACCACCGGGTCCAGGCCCGTGGCGACCGCCAGCAGGCAGTCGGCGTCAGCCCCGGGGGAGGGGGAGGTGGCTTCCAGTCTTTGCCGGGCCTGTCGCCGAGCGCTCGCCAGAGTGGCGGCCCTTGCGATGACCGATGTCACTTCAGACCGGCAGACCGCAGGTTGATGGCGCGCTCTTCGAGCATGACCGGAATGCCATCATCCACGCGGTA
>Ga0207421_10001131_pt1 | contig 34722 bp, 26 predicted proteins | sample SodLakKL_010_SED_4_FD_187542 | JGI IMG/M metagenome (GOLD analysis project Ga0207421, IMG submission 187542) | Alkaline sediment microbial communities from Lake Tanatar, Kulunda Steppe, Russia - 8KL_010_SED (SPAdes) (version 2) | ecosystem: Environmental > Aquatic > Non-marine Saline and...
CTGCACGAGCCAGTAGAGCAGCAGCAGGTAGCCGAGGCTGTCCAGGGCCAGCAGGCCGTCGCCGGAGCCCACAGCCAGTCCAGCAGCGAGCCCACCGGCCAGGGCAAGCGGCACGCAACCGGCCAGCCATAGCGTCCCGCGCGACCACCGCACGGCCGGGGTAATGAGGCCAGCTTGCCAGTCCCCCTCCCGGTCTGGGTAATCGGCCAGCAGTGCGGCCGCCCACAAGAGCGCCAGACGATAGCCCCCAAGGGCCGCGACCGCCTCATCAAGGGGCAGATTCGCCTCAAGGGCAGGGAGCAGGACCACGCCGAGCGTCCATACGCCGGCCACGATGGCAGGCTTCAGGCTGCCGAGGCCTTTGAGGCGGGTGCCCCAGAGGGTGGGCAGTACGTAGGCCAGCCCGGCTATGCCCAGCAGCAGGCCCACCGCCACCGTTGACGCCTGCAGCAATGGCACCATGGCGAAGGCCACAATCAGCAGCACCCCCGCTGACCCTTTCAACACCCGGCGATGCCGCTGAGCCCAGGCCATACGCTCGGGCTGGTTGATCTGGTCTTCCGGTGCAAACAAGCCAAGACGATCAACCTGATAAAGACCAGCCACACCGCAGAAGGCCAGCACCAGCAACGGGACCGAGGGCGCGATCCCCAGAAGCACGAACGAGCTGCTCTGCAGGGCAACGGCGATCAGCCCGGCCAGCACGCCCGAGTAGCGAAGCACGCGAGGCATGGAGGCGAGCATCAGCGTGTGACATCAGGTGAGGAGGAAGACGCAGGCGTCATCCGAGGAAAGGCCGCAGAACCAGCCTCCACAAAGCGTCCATCGTTCGGCACAAACCGGTGTTCGGCTACACTGAACGTATCATCACCGACGGTGACCAGGTTGAAGTAGTTCGTTTCCCGGTTCGACCCGCGCCCGCGGTCGCTGGTGGCGGTGCCCGCGCTGGCAATTACGAGCTGGTGGGCCTGTTCAGCCAGCGTGATCGGCTCCACATGGGAAATGTGCAGGTGGCCACAGAGCACCAGGTCTACCTCCTGCGCCATCGCGACCTCCAGCGTCCGGCGCGCGTTGCGGGCGACGTCATGCCCGCGCTCCATCTTAAGCGTGATGAGGTGGTGATGCACCACGAGCACCTTAAATGTGCCGGAGGGTTGGTCTGAGAAGTACTGTGCGATAGCCGCCCGCTCGTCCGAACCGATGGTGCCCCCCTTGATGGTGTAGCCATGGGCCGAGTTGATGCCCAGCACGGCCAGCCCCGGCTGCTCCAGCGTAGGCGTCGGGTTGGCGTCAATGTACCGCCGAAACCGCGTCAGTGGTGTGCGCAGGCGCTTGATGGGATGCCACCACGGGTACACGTCGTGGTTGCCCGGCACCGCCAGCGTAGGCGCGTCAAACGAGTTCAGCAGGGCCGCTGCTGCCTTATACTCCCCTTTCCGGGCCCGCTGCGTGAGGTCACCACTGACCAGTACCGCGTCTACCGCTGCCGCATTGATGGCCTGCGTCAGCGTCGCTACGATATCCGGATGCGCAATCCGACCAAAGTGCACGTCGGAGATGTGGGCAAGCCGCATACCGGCAAAAGCAACAGCGAAGGGGGCATGGGTGGTGATGCGGTATCAACCTGCCCATCTTACAGCAGCAGGTTCATGGGTTCTTCGAGGTGCTGCTGCAGCGTGTTGAGGAAGGCCGAGCCTACCGCTCCATCCACCACGCGGTGGTCGCAGGAAAGCGTCACCTTCATGCGCTTGCCGGGCACCACTTCGCCGTTTTTCACGACCGGCTCGTCACGGATCGCGCCGATCGCTAAGATGCACGCGCTCGGGGGGTTGATGATCGCCGTGAACTCCTCAATCCCAAACATCCCAAGGTTGCTGGTGGTGAAGGTGGCCCCCTCCATCTCGGCGGGCTGCAACTTCCGATCGCGGGCGCGCCCGGCCATCTCGCGCGTCTCCTCCGCAATCTGCGCGAGGCCTTTCCGGTCGGCATGGCGAATGACGGGCGTCACCAGCCCCTCGTCGATCGCTACCGCCACGCCTACGTGCACCTGGTTGTAGTAGCGAATTTCGCCCTCTTTCTCCAGGTACGCGCTGTTGACATCCGGATGCTTCCGTAGCGCCACCGCACAGGCTTTGGTGATGATGTCGTTGAAGGACACCTTCGGGCGCTCCTGTTCCTCTGTGAGGTGGTTGAGCTGCTTGCGGAAGGCGATGGTGCCTTCCATGTCGATGTCGATGGTCAGGTAAAAGTGCGGCGCCGTGAACTTGCTCTCGGCCAGGCGGCGCGCAATCGTTTTCCGCATCTGCGAGAGTGGCACGGCTTCGTAGAGGTCTTCATCGTCAACCGACACCACATCGCCTGGACGCTGATACGCCGGAGCCTGCTCTTCCTCCTCAACGGCCGGTGCTGCATCTTCTTCCGCGGGCGCTTCCTCCACAGGTGCGGCTTCCTTCGCCTCCAGGGCCTCTTCGATGTCCCGCTTGATGATGCGTCCCTGCGGCCCGGACCCATCGATGGTCGCGATGTCAAGCTCATTTTGAGACGCCATGCGACGGGCCAGCGGCGAGGCTTTGATGCGGCCGTCATCTTCCTCGGGCGCACCATCTCCAGCGGGCACGGGCTCCTGCTGCGCCGCGCCATCGCCTGACGGCGCGCCTTCAGCGGTGGCCGGTGCGTCATCAGGCGCTTCTGCCTCGTCGGTAGCTTCGGCTTCCTCCGCGTCAGCTGCCCCGTTCGCCGCATCGCCCCCGACACCGAACTCCTCGAGCACCGGCGAGATGTCCTCGCCTTCATCGCCCAGCACGGCAATCAGTGCGCCGATGTCGACGGCATCGCCTTCCTCCACCAGTTTTTTCAGCAGCACCCCGTCATCAAACACCTCCAGGTCCATGGTGGCTTTGTCCGTTTCCACCTGGGCAATGACATCACCAGCGGACACCTGATCGCCTTCATCAGCCAGCCAGGCTACCAGCACCCCTTCCTCCATGGTGTCGCTCAGCTTGGGCATGTCAACGGGAATGGCCATAAGTCGGTCGGTCGTCTGTAGGAGAATCGGAAAGAGGCGCTGCGGGGCTACGGCGTCAGGCGGCGGGCCTCGGGTGGCACCGCCAAAGCACACGGCATTACAACTGCTAAGTACGCTACAGGTAGGTCACAGGTACATCACGTCGCGGCAGGCCTGGTAGGCGTCGTCAGCCTGCGGCATGTAGTAGTCCATCAGGTTCTTGGCATACGGTGCCGGCACATCCTTAGCGGTGATACGGCGGACCGGGGCGTCCAGGTAGTCGAACGCACGCTCTTGAATCTGAAAGGCGATCTCGGACGAGAGGCTGGCAAACGGGTTGCTTTCGTCGATGATGACGCAGCGGTTCGTCTTTTTGATGGACGCGATGATGGTATCGAAGTCCAGCGGACGGATCGTGCGCGGATCGATGACCTCGGCCTGATGGCCGTCCTCTGCGAGCCGGTCGGCTACTTCCAGGGCAATGTAGTAGTCCTTGCCATTAGCCACGAGGGTGACGGCGTCGCCTTCGCGGACGATGTGCGCTTTGCCGATGGGCAATATGTAATCCTCTTCGTCTGAGACCTCCCCCTTCAAGCCGTACATGCGTTCGCTTTCAAGGAAGAGCACCGGGTCGTTGTCCCGGATGGAGGCCTTCAGCAACCCCTTGCTATCGTTGGGCGTGGAAGGCGAGACCACCTTGATGCCGGGGATGTGCGCGTAGAACGACTCCACCGACGTGTTGTGCGTGGCCGCCAGCTGCCCGGCCGCGCCATTGGGCCCGCGAAACACGATGGGGAAGCTGAACTGTCCGCCCGACATGTAGCGGATCTTGGCGGCGTTGTTCAGGATCTGGTCGAAGGCTACGAACGAGAAATTCCACGTCATCAGCTCCACGATGGGGCGCAGGCCGTTCATGGCAGCCCCGATGCCGAGCCCGACAAAGCCGTTCTCGGAGATGGGCGTATCCACGACGCGCTTGGGCCCAAACTGGTCGAGCATGCCCTCGCTCACCTTGTATGCCCCGTCATATTCGGCCACCTCCTCCCCAATGAGGAAGATGTCCTCGTCGCGTTCCATCTCCTCGGTCATTGCGGCGCGGATGGCCTCTCGAAACTGAAGTTCTGCCATGAGTGGGTATAGGGTAAGTCAGCAATAAAAGGGATGGATCGGGCCGGTTACGCCAGGAAGGGATAGTCCTTCTGAGAGTAGACGTCTTCGTAGATGGCCTCGAGGTCAGGCAGCGGGCTGTTTTCGGCAAAGTCGATGGCGTCCAGCACCTGCTGCTTCACCTCTTCGTCGATGTCGTCGAGCGCCTCGTTCGTCGACAGCTCATGCTGCACGAGGTAGCTCTTGAGGCGAATAATCGCGTCTTCGCCCTTCTTCTGCTCCAGCTCGTCTTTGGTGCGGTAGTTCGCCGGGTCGCTTACCGAGTGGCCCTGGTAGCGGTAGGTCCGCACTTCTACAAACGATGGCTGGTTTTCGCGCGCCATCGCCACGTGGTCACGCATGGCTTTGGTGACGCTGAAGACGTCCATGCCATCCACGATAGAAGCTGGCATGCCGTAGGGCACCGCCTGCTTGCAGAGGTCGGGATCGGCAAAGGCGCGGTGGACAGCCGTGCCCATGGCGTATTCGTTGTTTTCGATGACGAAGACGATGGGCAGATCGTACAGGCCCGCCAGGTTGGCGGCCTCATGCATGGCGCCCTGCCCTACCGCGCCGTCGCCGAAGAACGTGAGGCAGACCTTGCCATCGCCGCGGTACTTGTGGGCGAAGGCAATGCCGGTGCCTACGGGGATGTGCTGGCCTACAATGCCGTGGCCGCCGAAGAGGCGCTTCTCCTTGCTGAAGAAGTGCATCGAGCCGCCTTTGCCTTTGGAGCAGCCGTCTTTCTTTCCGAAGAGCTCCGCCATGCAGACGTTAGGATCCATGCCCATGGCCAGGCCAATGCCGTGGTCGCGATAGGCCGTGATGATCGTGTCCTCGCCCACATCGATGGAATGCACAGAACCGGTCGATACCGCTTCCTGCCCGATGTAGAGATGGAGAAAGCCCGAAATCTTCTGCTTGCGGTACATTTGCAACGAGCGCTCCTCAAAGCGGCGCTGCAAGAGCATGTTACGATACATCGCCAGCAGCGTGTCGGTGTCGAGGCCCAGCTCTTCATGCCCGACGGTGCCACCGCGGTACACCTTGAAGGTCTGCTCGAACTCCAGCGCATCCGGGAGGTCGAGCGGATCGGGCCGCGCATCCTCGTTTTGCGGCTTCGTGAACCCTTCGTGGTCCTCGGTCGCCTGGACATCTTCCGTGGCGGAGGGGGAAGTCTGCTGCGAATCGCTTGCCATAGAGTGGGTACGTCGTCAATCAGAGGAGCGGGGGCAGTGCCCGTGGCGAACCACGGAAAGCATCGTTTCTATTCGAGGCTACGGGGCAGGTTTCTCTTGGCGACCCGCCGGGAGTGGCGGGCAGCCCTATCATCATGCTGCTTGTAGGATAGGAAACCTGGCCGTCAAATGCCGAACGAAAAAACGGTGAGCCTCGGGCCTCGGTGCCGAAGACCGGCCGTTGTAAATCAGTCCTGTTCGTCCTACGTTAAAGGCGCTCCCTTCGGTGCCTTGCTTCCTGACGTTTTGCCCCGTGCCTTCTTCTGGCCCCACCCTCTTCATCGTTCCGACCTACAACGAGGTCGAGAATATCGGCGAGTTGCTCGCACAGACCCTCCGTTTGCCGGAGCGGGTGCACGTGCTTGTGGTAGATGACGCCTCGCCGGATGGGACGGCCGACCTTGTGGCGGGGTACCGTGACACCCACCCCGACCGTGTGCATCTCTTGCGCCGCGACGGCAAGATGGGCTTGGGCAACGCCTACCGCACCGGGTTTCGGTACGCGCTGCGGCGCGGCTACCCGTTTATCGGAGAGATGGATGCCGACCTCTCCCACAATCCGGCCGACATCCCCAAGCTGGCGGCACCGCTCTGGGCTGATGCGGCGGACATGACCATCGGCTCGCGGTACGTGGGCGGGGTACGCGTGATGAACTGGCCCTTGGGGCGGCTTATCTTATCCTACAGCGCTGGCATCTACACCCGCGCCATCACCCGGCTCCCGGTGCAAGACGTCACGGCTGGTTTTGTATGCTACCAGCGGCGCGTGCTGGAGCGGCTCGACATCGACCGCATCCGGTCTACCGGGTACTCCTTTCAGATCGAAATGAAGTACCGCGCCTGGCGGGCTGGCTTCCGGATTGCGGAAGTGCCTATTGTGTTTACCGAGCGCACCGAAGGGCAATCCAAAATGAGCAAGGCGATCGTCCGGGAAGCCGCATGGAAGGTGTGGGAGCTACGCCTGCGGGACACGATTGGCAGACTATAACCCCATGCGTCGGGCGACAGGAATACGCCCGGCGCTTCCCTCACGGCTTTCCACGCATCTTCCCATTACGCCCCTTTTTTCTGTGCGCGCACCTGCTATTTTGTAAGGCTGCTTGGGTTGAATTATGGTTCTGCCTGCAACACCCAAGCTCCTATGTATACACAGCTGTATACACAACACTGAACAGCACTGACCTTGAGCCGCTGCGGCAAGCCCCGAGCAGCGCCCCCTTTTCACTTAATCTCTCGCACGCCCATGGCTTACACAAACCTCACCCCTCCTTCCACCGGCGAGCAGATCACGCTCTCGGACGACGGCACCCTTAACGTCCCCGACCATCCCATCCTCCCGTTCATTGAAGGCGACGGTACAGGGCCTGACATCTGGCGGGCCGCGCAGCACGTGTTTGACGCCGCGGTGGAGAAAGCTTACGGCGGCGCCCGGTCCATCGTCTGGTTTGAAGTCTTTGCCGGAGAGAAAGCGCATAAGCAGTTTGGCGAATGGCTCCCCGCGGATACGTTGGCGGCTATCGAGGAGTACCTGGTGGCCATCAAGGGGCCCCTCACCACGCCGGTGGGCGGCGGCATCCGCTCGCTGAACGTGGCGCTGCGGCAAAAGCTTGACCTCTTTGCCTGCGTCCGCCCCGTGCGCCATTTCGCGGGGGTCCCCTCTCCCGTGAAGGAGCCGGAAGCCGTGGATATGGTCGTCTTCCGCGAGAACTCAGAGGACATCTACGCCGGCATCGAATACAAGGCCGAATCGCCGGAGGCGCAACAGGTGATCGATTTCCTGCAGGATACCATGGGCGCCCGCTCTATCCGCTTCCCTGATACGAGCGGCATCGGCATTAAGCCTATTTCGGAGGAAGGCACCAAGCGGCTTGTTCGCTCTGCCATCCGCTACGCCATCGATCAGGGGTCTGAGAGCGTCACGCTGGTGCACAAGGGCAACATCATGAAGTTTACCGAGGGCGCCTTCCGCGACTGGGGCTACGAGGTGGCCGCTGAGGAATTCGGGGCGGAGCTGCTGGACGGGGGGCCGTGGCACGTCATTACCACAGATGACGGGCAGGAGATCATCATCAAGGACGTCATTGCCGACGCCTTCCTGCAGCAGATTCTGACGCGCCCGGCCGAGTACGATGTGATCGCTACGATGAACCTCAACGGCGATTACATTTCGGATGCTCTTGCCGCGCAGGTGGGCGGCATCGGGATTGCCCCCGGCGCCAACATCAACTACAACACCGGCCAGTCCATCTTCGAAGCCACGCACGGCACCGCGCCGAAGTATGCCGGGCAGGACAAGGTCAACCCCAGCTCCATCATCCTCTCGGGCGAGATGATGTTTCGGTACATGGGCTGGGATGAGGCCGCTGACCTGATCGTCACCGCGCTGGAGAAGACCATCAGCCAGAAACGGGTAACTTACGACTTCGAGCGCCAGATGGAGAACGCCACGCTGCTGAAGACGAGCGCGTTTGGCGAGGCGCTGGTCGAAAACATGGGATAACCGCCGCACATCCCTGTACTTCATCCCTGTACTTCAAAAGCCCCTACCGGTCCTCGGTCAGGGGCTTTTTTATGCCGCGCCGTTGTGCGCCGGGGGCCGTGACGATACGGCAACACCTCCCCAGCGTGTACGGTGCCCCCCACCCGTACCGGAACCGCCCGCGACAGCGCGATTCTACTTGTGCACCTCTGTTTTCGTATAACTGCTCCGTCCCCATGCCCACGCGCACGACTACGTACACAGACGACGGTCACCTCATTACGATCCACATGGCCAAGTCTGTCTCTACGCGCGACGACGTGGAGCGGGCCCATCACCAATTCATTGTGGACCACTGGGCAAGCCTGGCGGCCGCGTCCTTTCAGGGGTTCAAGGCGTATGGCGCGGGCGCTATCATTGTGAAGGAGCGCACCGACGACACGGCCGATGCGGACCACCCCTTCCCTACCTACCAGGTCTGGTTTGCCACGCATCTGAACGACTGGCTCACGGCTACGCTGGATACGGCCGTGGCGCAATGGCTGGATGATCAGTTTCAAACGTACGACCCCAACGAGGCCGGGCTTTACGTTTTCTTCGACGAAGCGCTGGGCGCCCGTCCGTACCTGGTCGAGGGCACCCCGTCCCCACCGGCCGCCTTCAAGGCCTCGCGTGCGGCGTTTAATTAGGGCAGGGGGGTATACGCAATCCATCTCATGATGCCGGCATCTTGCTGATGTTTTCGGTCCATCAGCCATATCTGGCCAGGCGGGCCAGCCTCTCAGGCGCGTCCCAGAACGGGTCGAGCGCGTCGGCGTACGCGCGGGGATCAGGTCCTGCGTCTTCGCAGAAGCACGTCTTCGGAAGTACCACTTCGTGGAAGTACCGCCCAGTTGATGGATCAGGCTGCTGAGGGTCAGGCAGACCAGGCCAGCCGTTGCATCGCACGCGGGGCGTGCTCATGGTGCGCTCCCACGCAGAGCATGGGAGCGAGAAAGAGCACGGGAGCGAGCAGGGCGCCGTGCGTTGCTATGGGCGAGCGGTAACGGAAGCTCACCCCGATAGCCCCACCCGCTCGAAGATCGTGTCTACGTTGCGCAGGTGGACCTCCGTGGTGAAGGCCTGGGTGATGTCCTCCTCCGAGAGGTGGGCGGCCAGGGCGTCGCTATCACGCGCGATGGCTTCGAACGCCTCCCCCGACTCCCACGCCTGCATCGCCAGGGGCTGCACGAGGTCGTAAGCAGCCTCGCGGCTGAGGCCCGTTTCCACCAGCGTCAGCATGAGGCGCTGGCTGTTATAGAGGCCATGCGTGCGCTCCATGTTCTGCCGCATGTGCTCGGGAAAAACCACCAACCGCTCCACAATCCCCGCGAAGCGGTGTAGCGCGTAGTGCAGCAGCGTGGTCGCATCCGGCAGAATGACGCGCTCCACGGACGAGTGCGAGATGTCGCGCTCGTGCCACAGCGCGACGTTCTCGTAGGCCGACACCATGAAGCCGCGCAGCAGCCGCGCACAGCCGGTGATGTTTTCGGAGCCGATCGGGTTGCGTTTGTGGGGCATCGCCGAGGAGCCCTTCTGCCCGCTCCCAAACGACTCTTCCACCTCGCGGACCTCGCTGCGCTGCAGATGCCGCACCTCCACCGCCATCTTCTCCAGCGTCGCCCCCATCCCTGCGATAACCGCCAGGTAGTGCGCGTGGCGGTCGCGCTGCAACACCTGCGTTGAGATAGGCGCAGGCTTCAGGCCGAGGCGCTCACACGTGAGGCGCTCCACATCCGGCGGGATATGCGCAAACGTGCCCACCGCTCCGGACAGCTTCCCAACGCGCATCTCCTCCGCCGCACGCACGAACCGCTCCCGCTGCCGCTGCAGTTCGCTGTAGTACAGCGCCATCTTCAACCCAAACGTCGTCGGCTCCGCGTGTACGCCATGGGTGCGGCCCATCATAAGCGTGTGCTTGTGGGCGTGGGCTTTTGCAGCCACGATCTCGATAAGCTTATCCAGCGCACTGATGAGCAAGCCGTTGGCCCGTTTGAGGCGCACCATCCAGGCGGTGTCTACCACGTCAGACGAGGTGAGGCCGTAGTGCACCCACTTGCGCTCCGGCCCCAGCGTTTCGCTGACCGCCCGCGTGAAGGCCACCACGTCGTGCCGCGTCTCCCGCTCGATGGCATGGATGCGGTCCACATCAAACGTGGCATTATCGTACAGCGTGCGCACGTCCGCCTCCGGGATCACCCCGGTGGCTTCGCTCCAGGCAGCACATGCTGCCAGCTCCACATCCAGCCATGACTGGTACTGCTGCTCTTCGCTCCACAGGGCGGCCATCTCCGGCCGGGTATACCGCGCAATCATCTATTCAGAAAGGTTGTATGTAAAAGGAAAAGAGCCCGAATACGCCATCAAAACGTGCCCCGCTTCTGCCGCAGGTTCTTGTAGAGCAGCTTGCGCGCACGGAAGATGTGGGCCTTCACGGTGCCCAGTGGCAGGTCCAACTCCGTGGCAATCTCGTCGTAGGATTTCTCCTGCTGATGGCGCAGCACAATCACCCGGTAATACTTTGGCGGCAGGTCGTCGATGGCTTCTTGAATGAGCTCGCGCCGCTGATCGTCCACCACGTGCTTATCCGGCCGGTAGGTGACGTCCGGCAGTTCCATCTCCAGCGTACCCTCCTTCGTCTTCACCGGCTTGTGGATGGAGCGCGTCTTGAGCTTTTTCTTGCGCAGGTAGTCGATCGCGTGGTTCGTGGCAATGCGGTAGAGCCACGTCGAGAAGGCATACGTTTCCGAGTACGACGGCAGCGCGTTGAACGCCTTGATGAAGGTCTCCTGCACGAGGTCCTCCAGCTCCTTCTCATCCCGCACCATCTTGCGGATGTGGTAGTAGAGGGCGCGCTGGTACTTTTCCATCAGCGCGGTGTAGGCGCTCTCGTCACCGTCCAGTGCCCGGCGCACATACGCCCGGTCCTGTTCGCTCGATTCGGATGGGGAAGACGCAGGCGTCGACTGTGACATGCAACCGGGTACGTACTTCAGCACAAGAAAAAAGGAGCGCCCCGCTGGGACGTACGTCGTTCGCGAAGATAGAAAAAACAAGCCGGCATCGCTAATCTTTTCTTTGCAGCGCGGGGCCCGGCGTCCATCGGTGACGCCAGGCAAAAAAAGACCCGCACCAGAACCATCTGATGCGGGCCTTGACTGCGGCAGGGCAGTCCGGGTGGGTAGGAGGGGTACGGCCGGCGCTAAAACGTCTCCAGGTACCGGTCCAGCTCCCAGCCCGAGACGGAGGCCAGATAGTCGCGGTACTCAATCGTCTTGGCCTGAATGAACTTCTCACTCACGTGCGGCCCGAGCGCGTCCAAGATCACGTCGTTGACCTTTAGCGCTTCGATGGCCCGGCCCAGGGTAGAGGGCAGCGTTTCGATGCCGCGCTCGATGCGGTCCTCTTCGGTAAACTCGTAGATGTTTTCGCGTACCGGTCCGGGCGCCTCCATCTCCTTCTCGATGCCGTCCAGGCCGGCCTGCAGCATCACGGCCAGCGCAAGGTAGGGGTTGCAGGAGGGATCGGGCGAGCGCAGCTCGATGCGGGAGGCGGCGGGCACGCGGGCCGCCGGCTTGCGCACCAGCGCCGAGCGGTTGACATCGCTCCACGCCACGTAGATGGGGGCTTCGTAGCCCGGCACGAGGCGCTTGTAGGAGTTCACCGTGGGGTTGCAGATGGCCGTAATCGCCGGCGCGTGGGCGAGGATACCCCCGAGGAACTGGTAGGCTGTGGTGCTCAGGTTGAACTCGTCGTCATCGTCGTGGAAGACGTTGGTGCCGTCCTTAAACAGCGAGATGTGCGTGTGCATCCCCGAGCCGTTGATGCCAGCGATGGGCTTGGGCATAAACGTGGCATGCACGCCGTGCAGCTCCGCAATGGCGCGGACGACCGAGCGGAAGGTGGCAATGTTATCGGCTGTGGTAAGCGCATCCGCGTACTTGAAGTCGATCTCGTGCTGCCCGCGGGCCACCTCGTGGTGGCTGGCCTCCACCTCAAAGCCCATTTTCTGGAGGGCGTAGATGATCTCCGCCCGGATCTCCTGTGCCATGTCCTTCGGGCCCAGGTCGAAGTATCCGCCCGCGTCGTGGGTCTGCGTGGTCGCCCGGCCCGCGGCGTCTTTCTCAAAGATGAAGAATTCCGGCTCCGTACCGGCGTTCATCTCAAAGCCCATGGCCTCGGCTTTGGCGATAGCCTGCTGCAGCACGTAGCGGGGGTCGCCCTCGAAGTATTCGCCCGTGCTGGTGTTGATCACGTTGCAGATGAGGCGTGCCGTAACGGTGCCATCGGAGCGGCGGCTACGCCACGGTAAGATGGCAAACGTTTCCGGATCGGGCTCCAGGCGCATATCGGATTCCTGGATGCGCACGAAGCCTTCGATGGACGACCCGTCAAAGTAAATGCCTTCGCCAAAAGCCTTCTCGGCCTGATCGGCCGGGATCGACACGTTCTTGACGGTGCCGAGGATGTCCGTAAACTGCAGCCGCAGAAACTGGACGCCTTCCTCTTCAATGGACGCTAAGATGTCTTCCTTTGTCATCGTTGGGTGCTGAGTGGTTGGTTGGGATGATGCGGGTGCGAAAGGATGGTACGGACGAGCAGCCGGTGTCAGGTGCCTGGTTGCTCGGTAGTGGCGTAGGTAAACAGTTCCATCGGCTCAGCGGCCACGGTACGGGTTTCCTTAAATGTGCTGAGCACGATGCTGGAGGAGGTGCCGCCGACGCCCGGCAGCGCCTGCAACCGCGCCAACAGGCGCTCCAGCGTGGTGGTATTCCGGGTGCGGACCTTGAGGATATGAGACCCATCCCCCGTGATGGAATGCGCCTCCAGCACCTCGTCCATGGGCGTCACCGCCTCTACGACGGCCGGGTAGTGCTCCGAGCCGTCCACGTTGACGCGGATGAACGCCGTGATATCGTATTGCAGACGCTTGGCGTCCACAATCGCTGTGTAGCCCTGGATGACGCCCGCGGCCTCCAGCTTGCGCATCCGCTCGCTCGTTGCCGGAACGGACAGCCCCACCACCTCGGAGACGGCGTTGCGCTTCATGCGGCCGCGCTCCTGCAGGAGCTCCAGGATCTTGGCGTCGATTTCGTCGATTCGGTCCATACGGTCTGGGTTGCGTTATTTTGTCCGATGCCGAACATAGCCTAATTTTTTTAAGTCGTCAAGGCATTGCGGCTTGATTTCACATAATTCCAACACGCGCCGGAACGCCCGCCCCTTGCACGCGCCCCTTCGAACCGCTTCGCGTGCAGGGGAACGGATGAAAGCAGGGCGCTTTTGTAGCCTGTGATGCGCTGCCGAGACGCCGCAGGTGTACCTGGCAGCCCTCCGGGCCCGTAGCTCAGCGGTTAGAGCAGTCGACTCATAATCGATTGGTCGGGGGTTCAAATCCCTCCGGGCCCACCTTTTCGTTTAGCCGGCACACGTGACGTGGTGCCCAACCTGCGCCTACGATATCCCCGAGTGCACGCGCGGCTCTACGGCAGGCTACTCCGCCTCCGCCATCTCCCCCTCCAACTCCTCTTGAATCCCGCTGAACTGCTCCAGGGCCGCCCCGAGATTCTCGACGATGGTGGACGCCAGCACGTCGGGCGGGGGCAAGTTTTCGGTATCTTCGAGGCTGTCATCTTTCAGCCAGAAGATGTCGAGGTTCGTTTTGTCGCGGGCGACGAGGTCTTCGTAATCGAAGGACCGGAAGCGCTCGGTTTCCTCGCGGTTGTGGCACTCGCCGGGCTTGTAGCACGCGATGAAGTCTTCCAAATCGCTGAACGTGAGCGGGTTACGCTTGAGCGTGAAGTGCTTGTTGGTGCGGAGGTCGTAGATCCACAGCTTCTGCGTCCACGGCGTCTCACTGGCGGGCTTGCGCTCGAAGAACAACACGTTTGCCTTCACGCCCTGCGCGTAGAAAATGCCGGTGGGCAGGCGGAGGAGCGTGTGCACGTCGTATTGGCGCAGCAGCCGGTCACGGACCGTTTCACCGGAGCCGCCTTCGAACAACACATTGTCCGGCACCACGATGGCCGTCTCGCCGCCGATGGCCAGCATGTTGGCCACGTGCTGCACGAAGTTCAGCTGCTTATTCGAGGTGGTCGTCCAGAAGTCGTCACGCTCATAGGTGAGCTTTTTCGTCTCGGCCTGCCCCTGCTCGTTGACGATGGTAAAGCTGCTCTTCTTGCCAAAGGGCGGATTGGTGAGGACCACGTCGTAGCGCTGATCGGGGAGCTCCAGCAGGGCGTCGCCCCTGGTCCATTTTCAGGAAGAGCAGGTACGTGAGCTGCTCCACGTAATCGCCATAGCTGACGCCGTCGTCCCACAGGACGTGGCAGTAATTCCAGAGACGCTGGACGATTTGGGGGCGTTGTTGGGCATAAAGGGAAATCAGGTGGTGTGATTATTGACGTTCGAGCTCATCGAGGGTCTGCCCTGCCTTGTTGCACCACTGCTTCCAGCCGTTGGCGGGGCGTCCCTGTACAGTCTGTGCTGCTGCACTGGGCGAACTGAACACGTAATCCTCGGAAAACATGAGGTGGTCGCCCTGCTCAAGTAACAGGCCATCTTCGCGGAGTTTCTGTCTTTGGTTGCGCACCCACTCGGCCTTATCGTTGAGGTCATCAAGCCGCGCCTGCGAGCCCTTGAAGACTACGAACCCATCCTCCGTGTATTTACCGCTGGCCTCAATGCCGAGCTTGGGAACGCCGCAGTACAGCATCTCGCGCTTCTCTGCCGGATCGCCTGCCTCTTGCAGAACCGGAAAACCGAGCGTGGAAAGCAGGATGCGGGTGGTACCAATATAATCGTAGAGATCGGCCTTGGTGGGCTCAGCCAGATAGGGCTCGCCTGGGGTTACTGAGTTTTCGAGATGGTAGCGCCCTATCTCATGCGCCTGCTGGAGAAAATACCACTCCAGATACCGGGCCTGCGCTTTGTCAAAGGCACCGGTCTTCGATGATATAATGACGGCCGTTGTCCAGAAGTCTTTCGACTGGTTGTGCTGGCGGATCCGCTGGTAACAGTCTTCGGCCTCCCCGATGTAGACATGGGGTTTGGCCGATTCCTCGACGTCGCCAAAGAGGAAGTATACGCCCACGCTCTGTGGCTCGGTGCGCACGTCGGCTGCCCGGACCTTACTCCGCGGAATTTGAATCGCGTGAATGGTGCGACTGGTGATCTCTGCAATACGGATACTCCGCGCGTTGCCGTCCGGCAGGAAGATCTGAATGGTTTTAGGTTGGACAGCCATTTATGACACTTCGGCTATTGGGGGACATGGACCAGCTGCAAGAAGCGATTCAGTCACCATCTTCCCACAGGACGTGGCAGTAATTTCAGAGGCGTTGGGCATAGCCCGTTGCGATCGTGGATTAATGATTGCCTGGATGGAGCCGATCCTCAGCCCATCGCCGAGGGTTGTCGTAGATGTAGCGGGCAAGGGTCTGCCATTCACGCTCTGTGCGAATGATACGATCATAGAACCGGGACTGCCAGCCAAACGCATGAAATCCTCGCCGTCGGATGCGTTTCGTGCAGCGCGCTTTGAATTGGCCCATGATAGCACCCAGCGAATGGGCGCGCAGTGTTGTTGACATCCGGCTGCCAGAAGAAGCGGGGGTCGACGAGGTTATGCCCACCAGTAGGTGCACATGGTTGGGCATGACACTCCACGGACCGAGCCGCACATAGGGGCGCACGGCTGGCGTGCGTTGCCATTCGTGGGCGACGATGCAGCCGGGCACCGTCAACCCCATGATGCCCTGCCGAACCTCGCCCAGCACACACGCCCTGCCGGCGGTGCAGATGACCACATGGTACCAGCCGGGCGACCTGTAGTCATAGGTGGGTAGTCTTGCCGATTCGATTCGGTATCGTCCCTTGTAGCGTTGCATGGCGCACCACCAATCGTACAGAATGGGTTGCCGAAAGGATACCCCACGCGTAGCCAACCGGCAATCAAACGACGGCAAACGATCCAATCCCACAGTCGCCACCCCCTCCATATGGCGCACCCTGACCAACCGTAGAGACGATCCGGCGGATCGTCTCCCCCACCAACCACCACCCGCCGGTGCAATGAAACGCCCCGTCTGCACATTGGCGTCGGTCATCCATGGGGCGGCATTGGGCATGGAGACGAACCCGCCACAGCACAAAACAACATCCGCCATTGGGGCGACACGACACGGCGCAAAATAACGTTCACCGTAGAGACGACCCGCCGGGTCGTCTCTACAGGTTCATCGTCATCTGTCCGGCAGGCGCGGCGGGGGTTGGGGGTACCTCGGTTGCACCCAGGGTTGGGTCGACCAAGGGGTGGACGGTATAGGCGAGGGTTACAGACGAGATCGTGTGGACGGGTGCATCAAAGCACGAATACCGGGAAGGAATAGCCGGCCGGCCAGCACCTCCCGCACGCTCCCACACTCATACCCCCATACCCTAAAATGCAACCCACCCGAGGCGTCTCGGTTAAGCGCCCCTCGTTTGCCCTCCTGTTGTCATTTCTCGCGTTGCCCCTATGCCCGACGCTTCCTCCTGGACGGTTCACAAATTTGGTGGCTCCAGTCTGAAAGATGCTGACCACGTCCGTCACGTTGCCCAACTGATCGCCGAACGCGGGTCGTCGACCGCTGTCGTGGTGTCGGCGATGGGCGGGACGACGGATACGCTGCTGACGCTGGTGGATGCCGCAACGCCGCTGCCGGAACGGCTGGTCGCGCTCGACGCCCTGGCTGAGCGGCAGCAGGCCGCCCATGACGCGTTGCTCGCTGGCGAGGCCGCAGAGGGTGTGGCCGCTGCCCTCTCGGCCGACGTGGAAACAATGCGTACCGTGCTGCGCGCCACCGAGGTGCTCGGGGCGGTGTCGGAAACCGCGGAAGCGCTGATCGCGGGGTTTGGGGAGTTGTGGAGCGCCCGGCTGCTCACCGCCACTCTTACAGCCGACGGCGTAAACGCTGCATTCCTGAACGCGCGCGACGTGCTCGTTGTGCGCCATGAGGCGATGGGGCCCGTGGTAGACTGGGAGGCCACACGCGTGCGTTTTGAGGCGTGGCGTGCAGAGACCGCTGCCGAGGTGCTCATCGTCACCGGGTTTGTCGCACGCACGCCCACAGGCGCCCCGACCACCCTCGGCCGCAACGGCAGCGATTTCTCCGCGGCGATTTTCGCAGCCCTGTTGAAGGCGCAGGAGCTGCACATCTGGACCGACGTCGATGGTGTCATGACGGCGGACCCACGGCAGGTGCCCGATGCGCAGCGCCTCAACGCCCTCTCCTACCCGGAAGCCATGGAGCTGGCGTACTTCGGCGCGCGCGTCATCCACCCGCAGACGCTGGCCCCGGCGTTCGACCGGTCCATCCCGCTCTACATCCGCAACACCTTCAACCCGGACGACCCCGGCACGCGCATCCACGCGGTGGGCGACGCCGAGCGCCCCGTGAAAGGGTTTGCCACCATCGACCACCTCGCGCTCATCAACCTCGAAGGCTCGGGGATGATGGGTGTGCCGGGGATCGCGCGGCGGCTCTTTAGCGCGCTGGAGGAAGCAGGCGTCTCGGTGATGGTGATCTCGCAGGGCAGCTCCGAGCACTCCATCTGCTTTGCCGTGCCGGACGAACAGGCGGAGGCCGCGCGCGCGGCTACGGAAACGGCCTTCTATGCCGAACAGCATCAGGGCAAGGTGCAGCCGGTGCAGGTCACGCGCGACTGCAGCGTGCTCGCGGTAGTGGGCGATAACATGGCCGGCACCCCGGGCATCGCGGCCACCTTCTTCGGGGCGCTCGGGCAGGCCGGGGTCAATGTTCGCGCGATGGCCCAGGGCTCGTCGGAGCGTAATATCACGGCGGTGGTCGATGGCAAGGATGCCACCCGCGCCCTTCGTGCCGCCCATGCCGGATTCTACCTCTCGAATCACACGCTCTCCGTCGGGATCATCGGGCCCGGCAATGTCGGCAGTGCGCTGCTCGACCAGCTCGCTACCGAAGCCAAGCGGCTACGCACACAGCACCGCATCGACATCCGCGTGCGCGGGATTGTCGACAGCCAGCACATGCTCCTCACGGATCAGCAGCTCAACCTCGCCACCTGGGGTGAAGCGCTGGGCGAAGCCACCACGCCCACCGATCTTGAAGCGTTTGCCGACCATATTCAGACAGATTACCATCCGCACGCAGTGCTCATCGATTGCACCTCCAGCACCGCCGTCGCCGGACGCTATGAGGACTGGCTGAAGCGGGGCATTCACATCGTCACGCCCAACAAAAAGGCCAACACGGCTCCCCTCGCGTCCTATCGCACGCTGCACACCACCCGGCGCGGTGGGTCGGCGCGCTACCTCTACGAGACGACGGTTGGCGCCGGCCTGCCCGTCATCCAGACCCTCCGCAACCTCGTTGAAACGGGCGATCGCGTACTTGCCATTGAGGGCATCCTCTCGGGCACCCTCTCCTACCTCTTCAACGCGTTTGATGGCGAGCGGCCCTTCTCTGAGATCCTGCAAGAGGCCAAGGCCAACGGCTTTACGGAGCCCGATCCACGCGACGACCTCTCGGGGATGGATGTGGCCCGCAAGGTGGTGATCCTCGGCCGGGAGATGGGCGTGGAGGTGAGTCTGGACGATGTGGAGGTGGAAAGCCTCGTACCGGATGCGCTCGCGAACGGCTCGGTAGATGAGTTCATGGCAGGCTTGCCTGCCCACGATGAGGCGATGACCCAGATCTTGCAGGATGCCCGCGCTGCCGGGCAGGTGCTGCGGTTTGTTGGGCGCATCGACCACACCGGTGCTGCTACGGTGAAGCTCGGGCGGTACGATGACAACCACCCCTTCGCCCGCATCCACCGCACGGACAACATCGTGCAGTTTCGGACGGCCCGTTACCGCGAGAACCCGCTCATTGTCCAGGGTCCCGGCGCGGGACCAGCCGTAACGGCCGCCGGCATTTTTGCCGATCTCCTGCGGATTGTCCAGTCCTGACCCTCCACCCTACCTTTTGCCTACGTTTCCTCCTGCTCCCTGATGAACGACGGTCTCCCTTCTGAAGCAACAGCTCTCTCCCCCGGCTCCATTGGCAATGTGGGCGTTGGCTACGATGTGCTGGGCGCGGCATTTGACGCGGTGCAGGACCGGGTGCGCGTGGAGCGCATCGTGGCGCCCACGGTGGAGGTCGGCACGATTACAGGCACGGTAACGGAGCTCCCCCGCCAGCCCAAAGCCAACACGGCCACCAAAGGGTTGCTTGACCTCGTGGCCGACCGCCACCTGACGCATGGCTTCCGCGTGCACATCCACAAAGGCATCCCGCTAAGCTCCGGCGTGGGCGGCTCAGCAGCGTCGGCGGTGGCAGCGATGAAGGCCGCGCAGGTGCTCGTCGACCCGCCGCTCTCCGACGACGAGGTGCTCCACTACGCGCTGCAGGGCGAGGCCGTAGCCAGCGGCGCCTTGCATGGCGATAACGTGGTGCCCATGCTGCACGGCGGGCTCGTCCTCACGCGCAGCCTCGACCCGCTGGACGTGGTGCCCATCACGGTGCCGGACGACCTGTATACTGTGCTGGCCCATCCCAACATGCAGATCTCCACGCGCTCGGCCCGCGCAGTACTTCCCCAGGCGTTTCCTGTCGGGGCGATCGTGCAGCAAACGGGCAACCTCGCGGCGCTCATCGCAGGATGCTTTCAGCAGGACTACGAGCTGATCAGCCGCTCCTTGCACGATGTGCTGATCGAGCCGTACCGATCGCGGCTCATTCCGGGCTTCGACGACGTGATGGCCGCTGCCCGGGAGGCCGGCGCGCTCGGCGGGTCGATCTCAGGCGCAGGCCCGAGCGTCTTTGCCTGGTGCGAAAACGAGGCAATCGCCACCCGCGTCGGCGAGGCCATGTCGGAGGCGTTTGCTACCGTAGAGCTGGACGCCGATATCTGGACGGCCCCCGTAAACAGCAGCGGCGCTAAACGGGTGGAGACCGACGAGTCCTCGTAAGCTACTCGTCTCAGCGAAAAGCCCTTCACGCCTCGCGCCCCACGCATCACGCCCCACGCATCACGCATTCCTCCGAGGCAACGGATGCATCTACGGATTTGGAGTTGAGGCACTGGAGGAGGCCCGATAGCCAGGTTTGGCGCCGGCCGTCGGGTTCACCGTAACTTCGCTGCACGTTTTCCGTCTGCCGTGTGTGTGGTGTCTTGCTCTCTCTCCACCTGCCCCGTACGGCCATGAAGCTCTGCCGCTTTACCTCCCTCGCCCTGTTGATTGCGCTACTGAGCTTGACTCATACCGCACCCGACGCCCTTGCCCAGGAACGTGAGACCCGCGACGTGGAGGCGTTCACCTCCGTCGGATTTGCCATCGCTGGTACCCTCTACATCTCGAAGGGCGATGCCCATACGGTTGAAATTGATGCCGATGACGAGATCCTCGAATACATCGAAACCGTCGTCCAGGACGGGCGCCTTCACGTTCGTGGCACACAGGACACCGGCTGGTTTAGCTGGTTGCGAAGCACCACCCGGCGCAATGCGACAGCCGACGTGTATGTCACCACGCCATCGCTGGAGGGCGTGAGTGTGGCGGGCTCGGGCGATGTGATCGTACGGGATGCCTTCAGCAGCGGCGACTTCTCGGTGGAGATCGCCGGATCGGGCAACATCGAATTGCCGATGGACGCTTCCACTGTAACGGCACGCATTGCCGGCTCGGGATCGATGAGCCTCAGCGGCACAGCCGATCACCTCTCGGCGGACATTGCCGGCTCCGGAAATGTACGGGCAGGCGACCTTCAGGTGCAGCGGGCCGACGTGCAGATTGCCGGCTCGGGCGACTGCCATGTCCATGCGCGCGATCACCTCAGCGTCCGCATCATGGGCTCTGGCGATGTGATCTACGCCGGCGAACCCGAGATCGAGCGCAGCGTGATGGGCAGCGGAAGCGTGCGGGCCAGGGACTGAGCACACCGCCGGTGGGTACGATGGAGCGTTCAGGCGCCCCGTGCGTAGCCTGAACGCTGACGGTTTAGGACACGCTCCTGCTGTCGCCCTTCGCCCCCTTTCCCACCGCTTTGCGCCTGCATGCACTTCATTAGCACCCGCGATGCCACCCACCGCGCAACCCTCTCCGAAACCCTCACCCGCGGCCTCGCGCCGGATGGCGGGCTGTACGTGCCAGCGGACTTTCCGTCGGTAGATCCTCGGGACGCGCCGGACGGCTCGCTTCCGGCGATCGCGGCGCACATGCTGCGGCCCTTCTTCGCGGGCGACCCGCTGGCCGACCGCCTGGACACGCTGTGCCAGGATACCTTCAGCTTTCCCGTTCCGCTCCGAGACATCGGGCAGCAAACGGCCGTACTGGAGCTGTTTCACGGGCCCACCGCTGCCTTTAAAGACGTCGGCGCGCGGTTCCTCGCCAGCGCCCTCTCTCACCTCAACGAGGGCGCCGACCAGCCCCTGACCATTCTGGTGGCTACGTCCGGCGATACCGGTGCGGCCGTCGCCGCTGCGTTTCACGAGAAGCCGAACGTGGAAGTGGTGGTCTGCTACCCGAAAGGCCGCGTCTCGGACCGGCAGGAGCGGCAGCTCACCGGGTGGGACCAGAACGTGCGGACCGTGGCGGTGGCTGGCGACTTTGACGATTGCCAGCGGCTCGTGAAAGCGTCGTTTCAAGATGACGTGCTGTCCGGTGAGAAGCGGCTCTCGTCGGCCAACAGCATCAACATCGGGCGGTTGCTGCCGCAACTTACCTACTATGCAGCCGCCAGCCGGTGGTACGCCGCGCGCCACGGCGCCGTACCTGGCTTCATCGTCCCCTCAGGCAACCTCGGCAATGCTGTCGCGGCGCTCTATGCGCGGGCCATGGGCAGCCCCATGCGGCCCGTGGTGATGGCGACGAACGCCAACCGCTCCGTGACCGATTTTCTCGACGACGGCACCTGGAACCCAACGCCCACGCAGGAGACGCTGGCCACGGCCATGGACGTGGGCGACCCCAGCAATATGGAGCGCCTCCGCCACCACTGGCCTACCATCGAGGCGGTGCGCGCGGAAGTGGACGCCCACCTCGTCACGGACGAAGCCATCGAACACGAAATCCGCCGGGGCCCGTCCACGTGGGATACCATCTGGGATCCGCACACCGCCACCGCAGCCGCGGTCCGTGCCCGCGTCGGCGGGCCCCACTGGATCCTCGCGGCCACGGCCCACCCCGCCAAGTTCGACACGGTGGTCGAGCCGCTCATCGGCGAGACGGTGCCCGTGCCAGACGCGCTGGCAGCTGTGATGGCCCGGAGCACACCGGCACCTGTCATCGACCCGACGATGGAGGCGTTTCGGCGCTTCGTGCTGTAGCCCGCGCCGCCGGGAGCGCCCGTTGCGCAGCATCAACGGGGTCAAATGCAAACGCCCCGACCGCCAGAAGGCAGCCGGGGCGTTCTTTTTATTGTGGTATCAACCCTACGCTGGTCGCCTGCGAGGGCGTTGCGCAGCGTTAGGAAGCCTCGACGGACTCGGTAGCCCCGTCGCCTGAGGAGGCGCGCTCGGCGGCGGTGAGGATGTCTTCTTCCTCGTCCTCCCCTCCAAGGGCGGCCTGCAGTTCCGCCAGCTCTGTCTTGGAGCCCACGACCACGTCGCGGAAGCGGCGCTGCCCCGTCCCAGCCGGGATGAGGTGCCCCACAATGACGTTCTCCTTGAGGCCGTAGAGCTCGTCTTTCTTCGCAGCAATCGACGCCTCGGTAAGCACCTTGGTCGTCTCCTGGAAGGAAGCGGCCGAGACCCAGGACTCCGTAGCCAGTGCGGCCTGCGTAATGCCCAGCAGGATCGGCTCAGCCACGGCGGGCTGCGTGTCGCGCACCTGCACGGTGGGCAGGTCCTGACGCTTCAGCTCCGAGTTCACCTCGCGCAGCCGGCGTCGGCTCACGACGTCACCCAGCGAGATGTCGACGTCGCCCTCCAGGGCGCCGCCCCGGTCGGTCACGACGAATTTGTCGTAGAGCTCGTCGTTGATTTCCTCAAGGACGAAGCGGTTGATGTTGTCGTCTTCAAGCAGGTTCGAATCCCCTGGCTCCACCACGCGCACCTTCTGCATCATCTGGCGGACGATGGTTTCGATGTGCTTGTCGTTGATGTTCACGCCCTGCAGGCGGTAGACCTCCTGCACTTCGTCCACGAGGTATTCTTGCACCGCGCGTGGACCCTTGATCGCCAGGATGTCTTGCGGCGAGATCTGCCCATCGGACAGCTCCTCGCCGGCTTGCACGTAGTCGTTTTCGTGCACCAGGATGTGCTTCGAGAGCTTCACCATGTAGGTGCGCTCATCCACGCCATCCGGGCTGGTCACGATGACCTCCTGGGAGCCGCGCTTGCGACCGCCGTACGAGACGTATCCTTCAATCTCACTGACGACCGCCGGCTCGCTGGGCGTCCGGGCTTCGAAGAGCTCCGTCACGCGGGGCAGACCACCCGTGATGTCGCTGGTCTTGGCCGTCTGCCGCGGAATCTTGGCGATCACCTGACCGGCCTGCACTTCGTCGCCTTCATCCACCTGGATGCGGGCTTTGACCGGCAGCGGAAGCTCACGCTGGCCACTGTCGGTTTCCACGATGATGGCCGGGGTAAGCGAGCGGTCGCGGCTCTCGGTAATGACCTTCTCCTTGTAGCCGGTCTGCTCGTCAGATTCCTCGCGGAAGGTCGTGCCTTCAATGATGTCTTGAAACGAGATCGTACCACCGAGCTCGGACAGAATCACGCTGTTGTAGGGATCCCAACTGGCCAGCACTTCGCCCTTGTCGACCTCTTGCCCGTTCTCCGTGAGCACCTCGGCGCCATACGGAATCACATAGCTGGTCAGCTCGCGGTTGTCCTCGTCCAGGATGCGGATCTTACCCTGGCGGGCAACGACCACGTCGCGGGGGCCGTCCTCATCTTCGAGCATGACGGTCCGGAGGTTTTCGTAATCCACCGTTCCGGCAAACTTGGCCTGAATGGTGCTCTCCGACTCAATGCGGCTGGCGGTACCTCCAATGTGGAAGGTACGGAGCGTCAGCTGCGTACCGGGCTCACCAATCGACTGTGCGGCGACCACACCGACAGCTTCGCCCACCTCCACCATACGCTGCGTGGCGAGGTTGCGGCCGTAGCACATGGTGCACACGCCGCGGCGGGCTTCGCAGGTCAGCACGGAGCGAATCTCGACTTCTTCGAGGTTCGTCTCGGCAATCTTGTCGGCTTTCGCTTCGTCGATGAGCTCGTTGGCGCCGACGATAAGCTCGTCGGTGAACGGATCGTAGACGTCGTGCAGCGACACGCGGCCCAGGATGCGGTCAGCCAGCGGCTCAACCACTTCCTCATTGTCCTTCAGGGAGCCCATGGAAATGCCACGCAGCGTACCGCAGTCTTTCTCGGTTACGGTAACGTCCTGCGAGACGTCCACGAGGCGGCGTGTGAGGTAGCCGGCATCGGCCGTCTTGAGGGCCGTATCGGCCAGTCCCTTACGCGCACCGTGGGTGGAGATGAAGTACTCCAGCACGGAGAGCCCTTCCTTGAAGTTGGACAGGATGGGATTCTCAATGATCTCACCCGCCGAGCCGACGAGGCTCTTCTGCGGTTTGGCCATCAGGCCACGCATGCCACCAAGCTGCCGGATCTGCTCCTTCGAGCCACGCGCGCCGGAGTCGGCCATCATAAAGATGGCGTTGAAGCCGTCGCGGTGCTCCTTCAGCGTGTTGAAGAGTACCTCCGAGACCTTATTGTTGGTGCGCGTCCAGATGTCAATGACCTGGTTGTAGCGCTCATTGTCGGTGATAAAGCCCATCTCGTAGTTCGTCTGGGCTTTGTCGACCTCCTTCTCGGCGTCGTCAATGAGCTCGTGCTTGGCGTCAGGCACCACAATGTCGGACAGCGAGAACGTGAGCCCCGCGGTGGTCGACCGCTCAAAGCCTGCACGCTTGATGTCGTCCAGGAACTTGGCCGTCTTCGTAAAGCCAGCCTCGCTCAGCACGCGGCCGATGATCGGGCGGAAGGCCTTCTTCGTCAGCGTCTCGTTGATGAAGGGCAGCCCCTCCGGCACCATGTCGTTGAAGAGCACGCGCCCCACAGTGGTATCGATGAGTTCACCATCGACGCGCACCTTCACTTTGGCGTGCGTCTCCACAATGCCCTGGTCGTACGCCTGGCGCACTTCCTCCAGGCCGTAGAACCGCTTGCCTTCACCTCGCCCGCCGTCCATCGGCTTGGTGAGGTAGTAGAGGCCCAGGACCATGTCCTGCGTAGGCACGGCAATAGGGCCGCCGTGGGCCGGGCTTAGAATGTTGTGGCTCGACAGCATGAGCACCATTGCTTCGAGCGCCGCTTCGTGACTCAGCGGCACGTGCACGGCCATCTGATCGCCGTCGAAGTCCGCGTTGAACGCGGTACAGACGAGCGGATGCAGCGCGATCGCCTTCGCCTCGGTCAGCACCGGCTGGAAGGCCTGGATGCCGAGGCGGTGCAGGGTCGGCGCACGGTTGAGTAGCACCGGCCGTCCTTCAATAGCCTTCTCCAGGATGTCCCAGACGTCGGCCGTCCGGCGGTCCACCACCTTCTTAGCCGACTTCACGGTCTTGACGATCCCGCGCTCGATGAGCCTTCGCACGATAAACGGCTTGAAGAGCTCAACAGCCATCTCCTTAGGCAGCCCACACTGATGGAGCTCCAACTCGGGCCCCACTACAATGACGGAACGGCCGGAGTAGTCGACGCGCTTCCCAAGCAGGTTCTGGCGGAAGCGCCCGTTCTTCCCCTTCAGCATATCGCTGAGGGACTTCAGGGCGCGGTTGCTGTCCGAGCGGACGGCGTTGGCCTTGCGGCTGTTGTCGAAGAGTGAGTCGACGGCCTCCTGCAGCATGCGCTTCTCGTTGCGCAGGATGACCTCGGGCGCCTTGATGTCGATGAGGCGCTTGAGGCGGTTGTTGCGGATGATGACGCGCCGGTAGAGGTCGTTCAGGTCGCTTGTGGCGAAGCGGCCCCCATCCAGCGGCACGAGCGGGCGCAGCTCCGGCGGAATCACCGGAATCACGCGGAGGACCAGCCACTCAGGGCGGTTCTCCTGCTTGCGGTTGGCCTCACGGAAGGCCTCAACCACCGTCAGGCGCTTGAGGGCATCCGCCTTACGAGCCTGGCTCGTCTCCGTCTTGATGCGGTAGCGCAGCTGGTGCGAGAGGCTCTCCAGCTCCAGCGCACGCAGCATGGTGTCGACCGCTTCACCGCCGGTCATGGCGATGAACTTGTCGGGGTTCTCATCATCGAGCCGGTTGTTGTCTTCCCGAATTTGGTAGAGCACCTCAAAGTACTCTTCCTCCGAGAGGAGCTCGTGCTGCTGCACGCCGATGTTCTCGGCACAGCCCGACTGAATGACGATGTACTTCTCGTAGTACGTGACCGCTTCAAGCTCTTTCGTCTTGAGCCCGAGCAGGTAACCGATCTTGTTCGGCAGCGTCTTGAAGTACCAGATGTGCACCACGGGCACACTTAGCGAGATGTGGCCCATGCGCTCACGGCGCACCTTCTTCTGGGTCACTTCCACGCCGCACCGGTCGCAGATAATCCCCTTGTACCGGATGCGCTTGTATTTGCCGCAGTGGCATTCCCAGTCCTTCACCGGGCCGAAGATCTTCTCGCAGAAGAGCCCGTCTTTTTCCGGCTTGAAGGACCGGTAGTTAATCGTTTCTGGTTTGAGAACCTCGCCGTAAGAGCGCTCCAGAATGGCTTCCGGCGAGGCGAGGCTTACCGTGAAGCTGCTGAAATCCTTCTTGATCTGGGTCGTCTGTCCGTAGGGCATAAAGGTAGATAGCTATTGGCTGGTGGCGTTCGGCTGTCCGGGCAGGGTCCGCGCGGCCGAGGCGCGGACCCAGGGCAGGCAGCCCGGTCAGTCGAGGTCGACTTCGAGCCCGAGACCCAGGAGCTCGCGGATGAGCACGTTGAAGCTCTCCGGGACGCCGGGTTCGGGCATGTTTTCGCCCTTGACGATGGCTTCGTAGGCCTTCGAGCGGCCTTGCACATCGTCTGACTTGTAGGTGAGCATTTCCTGCAGCGTGTTGGCCGCGCCGTAGGCATAGAGGGCCCACACCTCCATCTCACCCAAGCGCTGCCCACCGAACTGTGCTTTACCGCCCAGGGGCTGCTGCGTGATGAGACTGTACGGCCCAATGGACCGTGCATGGATTTTATCTTCGATGAGGTGGCTCAGCTTAAGCATGTAGATTTGCCCCACGGTCGTCTTCGTGTCGAAGGGCTCGCCCGTGTAGCCGTCGTAGAGCTGTACCAGCCCATCGGTCGGGAGGCCGGCCTCACCGAGCTTGTCGGCGATGTCGTCCATGGAGGCGCCGTCGAAGACCGGGGTCGCGAACTTCACGCCCAGCTTGTCGCCGGCCCATCCCAGGAGCGTCTCGTAGATCTGCCCGAGGTTCATGCGAGAGGGCACACCCAGCGGGTTCAGCACGATGTCAACCGGCGTTCCATCTTCCAGGAACGGCATGTCTTCCATCGGCACCACGTTGGCGATGACGCCCTTGTTGCCGTGGCGGCCGGCCATCTTATCGCCCACCTGAATTTTGCGCTTCTTGGCCACATACACCTTGGCCAGCTGCACAATACCAGCGGGCAGCTCATCGCCCATCTGCACGCGATGCTTCTCGCGCTTCACCTCGCCTTCCAGCTCGTTGTGGAGCTTGCGGTAGTTCTGGTAGAGCTTGCGCACCTTGTCGTTGATGGTGGCATCTTCGGTATAGTCGCGCCGCGTCACGAGGTTGATGGGCTTGTGGCCCTGCAGATCCTCGATGGAGATTTCGGCACCTTCAGACACCAGCACCCGGCCTTCCCGGTCCTCGATGCCTACGGAGGGCTTGCCCTCCACCAGGTTTTCGAGTTTCTCCCAGAAGGACGCGTTCAGCTGCGTGAGTTCGCGCTCGTGGTACTCTTCGATGTCGTTCAGGCGCTCCTGCTCCCGCTTCTTGGTGGCGGGGTCGAGCTTGCGACGGCTGAAAAGGTTGGTCCCAATGACCACGCCCTTCATGCCCGGAGGGGCCTTCAGCGAAGCATCCTTCACGTCGCCCGCTTTGTCGCCAAAGATGGCGCGCAGCAGCTTCTCTTCCGGCGTAGGATCGGTCTCGCCCTTTGGCGTAATCTTACCCACGATGATGTCGCCAGGCTCTACCTCGGCGCCCATGCGGATGATACCGCGCTCGTCCAGGTCACGCGTGGCTTCTTCTGAAACGTTGGGGATCTCCCGAGTGAGCTCTTCTTCGCCGCGCTTGGTATCGCGCACCTCACACTCAAACTCCTCGATGTGCACCGAAGTGTACACGTCGTCACGCACCAGGCGCTCCGACACCACAATGGCATCCTCGAAGTTGTATCCACGCCAGGGCATGAAGGCCACCAGCACATTCTTGCCGAGGGCAAGGTCGCCCTTGTCGGTGCAGAATCCATCCGTCAGCACCTGGCCGGCCGTAACCTCTTCGCCCTGCTTCACGATGGGCTTCTGGTTGACCGTGGTGTCCTGATTGGTGCGGCGGAACTTGGTGAGCTTGTACTCTTCGATCGGCTCGCCAAAGGACACGTCTTCGTCGTCCTCGTCCCGCTCATAGCGGACAACGATGCGGTTGGCGTCCACGTATTCGATGACGCCATCATGTTTTGCAACAACGACCGCCCGCGAGTCGCGAGCCACGCGGCCTTCAAGGCCGGTACCTACGATCGGGGAGTCGGAGCGGAGCAGCGGTACCGCCTGGCGCTGCATGTTGGAGCCCATCAGGGCCCGGTTGGCGTCGTCGTGGTCGAGGAAAACGACGAGGCTGGCTGACGGCGAGACCGTCTGGTTTGCTGCCACGTCCATGTACTGCACGTCCTTCGGCGGCACAATGGGGAAGTCGCCTTCGTGGCGGCACTTCACATCGTCCCGCAGGAACGATCCATCGTCGCCGAGCGGCGCGTTGGCCTGTGCGATGACGGCCCGGTCCTCTTCTTCTGCCGTGAGGTACTCGATGCGGTCGGTGACCACCCCATCCTCCACCACCCGGTACGGCGTCTCGATGAAGCCGAAGTCGTTGATGGTGGCGTGGACACACAGCGACGAGATCAGCCCAATGTTCGGGCCTTCCGGGGTTTCGATGGGGCAAAGGCGCCCGTAGTGCGTGTAGTGCACATCCCGCACCTCAAAGCCCGCACGCTCCCGGGTAAGTCCGCCCGGCCCAAGCGCCGACATGCGACGCTTGTGGGTCAGTTCAGACAGCGGGTTCGTCTGATCCATGAACTGGCTCAGCTGGTTCGTGCCGAAGAACGTGTTGATCACGCTCGACACGGTCCGTGCATTTACCAGATCCTGTGGGGTAAAGCTATCGGCGTCGCGCAGGTTCATCCGCTCCTTGATGGTCCGCGACATACGCGCGAGCCCAAGCGAAAACTGCGACCCCAACTGCTCACCCACGGTACGGACGCGCCGGTTGCTGAGGTGGTCGATATCGTCAATGGTGCTGCGCCCGTTGATAATCATCATCAGCTCACGGACAATCGCGATGATGTCCGTGTCCGTGAGGACTTGCGTGTCGCCCGGCACGTCAATGCCCAGGCGCTTGTTGAGGCGGTAGCGCCCTACGTCGCCCAGGTCGTAGCGCTTTTCGCTGAAGAACAGTCGGCTCAGCACGCCGCGCGCTGTTTCAAGGTCAGGCGCCTCGGAGCCCCGAAGAACCTCATACAGGTGATACAGGGCTTCTTCCTCATTCATGGCCGGGTCAGCCTGGAGGGTCTGCACGAGGATGGTCATATCCAGCTCATCCTCTTGCTCTTCCTTGTCTTCCCGCATGAGGAAGACCGTACCGATGCCCGCTTCTTTCAGCACATCGTAATCGTCCTCTTCCAGCTCATGCTCGGCCGGAAGCAGCACTTCGCGTTCCTTGTGCTCTTCAATAACCTCGCCCGTGTCCTCGTCCACCACCTCTGTAATCTGCTGGGCGGTAACGGATACGGCCAGTTGCTGACCGATGAACTTGGAGAATTTCTTCTTCGTGGAGACGTCGGCCTGATCGGCTACATCGAAGAGGGCTACGATTTCCTCCGTGGAGGAATGGCCCAGCGCACGCAGCAGCGTGGTGACCGGCAGTTTCTTCTTCCGGTCGATGTACGCCCACATCGTATCACGGACGTCGGTGGAAAACTCTACCCACGATCCACGAAAGGGGATGATGCGCGCGGAGTAGAGGCGTGTCCCGTTCGGGTGAATGTTGGAGCCAAAGAAGGCGCCGGGGCTCCGGTGGAGCTGCGACACAACGACACGCTCAGCGCCGTTGACCACAAAGGTGCCCTGCTCGGTCATGAACGGAAGCGTACCCAGGTACACCTCCTGTTCGATGGCCTCTTCAGCTTCTTCGTCCTCCTCGTCTTCCTTCGACGAGAGGCGGAGCTTCGCCTTGATCGGGATGGAAAAGGTCAGCCCCTGCGCGATGCACTCCTCCATGGAGTGCTTGGGCGGGTCGAGGGCGTAGTGGATGAACTCCAGCGTGTACCGGTCACGGGTATCCGTGATGGGGAAGTGCTCCTTAAAGACCGCTTGCAGGCCTTTGTCCTCGCGCTCCTCCGGCGGGACGTCCGCCTGCGCGAAGTCGTGAAACGATTGAAGTTGAACGTCGAGGAAGTCGGGGTAGTCGAGGACGTCGTCCGTGCTGGCAAACGTGTGCCGGCCGTTCAAGTCCATCTGACCATTCGTAAGAGGCATATGCGGGTTCACTTCGATGAGGATGTGACACTGGCACCCGACAGAGTCCACAGGTTGCGGTGTGCACAGCAAGGGACCAACGGAGGGCGGTAGCGCTTGTTTCTCTTCTGCTTAACGGAAGGCGTCAGGCCGGGTAGCGCGCGGGTTCAGCCACCTGATGGCTGTAAGCGGGGAAAGCCGACCCCCTCAGCGAGGGCCGGCTCCCGTAAGTAGCGCGCGAGCTGCTCGGCGGCAACCCCGCTGCAAGGTGTAGGGCCATACGGCACCCTGGGTTCGTTACGACAGTTCGACTTCGGCGCCGGCTTCTTCCAGCTTGGTCTTGACGTCTTCCGCTTCTTCACGCGAGACGCCTTCCTTGATGGCGTTCGGTGCGCTGTCGACCATTTCCTTGGCTTCCTTCAGCCCGAGGCCGGTGATGCTGCGCACCTCTTTAATGACGGCAATCTTGTTGCCCCCGATGCCTTTGAGCACGACGTCGAATTCGGTCTGCTCTTCCTCGGCGGCGCCATCGCCACCGGCAGCGGGACCAGCGACAGCCACAGCAGCGGAGGCGGGCTTGATGCCATACTCTTCCTCCAGGTGCTCGGCCAGTTCGCTGGCTTCTTTGATGGTAAGGTTAACTAACTGCTCTGCGAGATCCTTGATATCAGCCATAATTACGTAGGGGTTCCTGCAGTGGTTTTTGTCTCCGGCCGGAGACTACACTGCACATTAAGGGAAATAATGAGATGCATAACAGCCCGCGCAGGCAAGCGCCTGTCCGGGCACGAACGAAGCGGAGGGTTATGCGTCCTCGCGCTCGGCCAGAGTTTTTACGATGCCGGCCAGCTGCTGGCCTTGCCCCGCGATGCCTCCAGCGATGGTCTTCATGGGCGAAAGTAGCAGGCCCACAATGTCGCCAACCAGCTCGTCCTTCGACTTGAGTGCGGCCAGCGTGTCGAGCGCGTCGGCCGGGTAGAAGGCGCCGTCTATGTAGGCGGCCTTCAGTTCCGGGCGATCGGCGCCCTCATCTTCCAAAAAGTCTTTGATGATGCGTGCCGGAGCCGCGGGCTCTTCGCTAAAGGCGACAGCCGTCGGGCCACTCAGGTGCTCCAGCAGGTCGTCATAACCATCCAGGCGCTCCATGGCCAGGCGCAGCAAGGTATTCTTCACCACGCGAAACTCGACCCCGGCCGCCTGAAAGCGACCGCGGAGTTCGTTGGCCTGCCCGACACTCAGTCCCTGAAAATCGGTGAGGTAGATGATCGGCGAGGCGTCGAGCTTGCCCTGGACCTCGGCAATAATCTCGGCTTTCTGTTGTCGTGTAAGCGGCATAACGTAAAGGGCGTTTGACAGGTAGACGGCGGAAAAGGCGGAGGGTTACCGCACGAGGGCCAGGACGTTAGAGCGGTCGATGGCCACGGGAGGGCCCATGGTAGATGACATGGTGGCGCTGCGTACATACAGGCCCTTGGAAGCCGGCGGGCGCAGGCGCATGACTTCTTGCAGGAACGCACGGGCATTCTCCTCCAGCTGCTCTTTCGTGAAGGAGACCTTGCCGATCGGCGTGTGCAGGTTTCCGTTCTTGTCGACGCGGAAGTCGATTTTTCCGGCCTTTACTTCCTTTACGGTTTGCGCTACATCCATCGTGACCGTACCACTCTTGGGGTTTGGCATCAGGCCGCGCGGCCCGAGGAAGCGCCCCAAGCGCCCCACCTGCCCCATCACGTCGGGTGTTGCGATAACCACGTCGAAGTCGGTCCAGCCTTCGTTGGAGATCTTCTCAACGTAGTCATCGAGCCCCACATAGTCGGCCCCAGCCTCTTCGGCTTCAGCCTGCTTCGCTTCGTTGGCCAGCACCAGCACAGTGATTTCCTTGCCGGTACCGTGAGGAAGCGCGACGCTGCCGCGCACCATCTGATCGGCGTGGCGGGGGTCCACGCCAAGGCGGAGATCCAGGTCAACCGATTCATCAAAGTTCGCGAACGCCACATCTTTCACAAGACGGGAGGCATCAGCGATATTGAAGGGGCCGTCGCCGGCTTCTTCAACGGCTGCTTCTGCCGTGAGGTACTTCTTTCCTTTCTTACCCATAGCGGTCTGTAGGTTGTGCGGTGCAAACGCCCGAAGGCTCCCGCGGTGATCAAAATCGTGTAGGCGCCGTGCGTGGCGCGCTGGCTGAGCCCTTGGCTCTACGACGCGAGCCCAACCGATGGTTTTACGCTGCTGCGTCCGGGCGATCCACTTTTATACCCATCGAGCGCGCGGTGCCCGCAATCATTTCGGCACCCGCCTCTTTGGTATGGGCATTAAGATCATCCATTTTCTGCTCAGCAATGGCCAGGCAGTCGTCCCAGGAGACGGTGGCGACCTTGTCGCGCAGCGGATCGCCGGCCCCTTTGTCAATACCGGCCGCCTTCTTCAGCAGAACGGCTGCAGGCGGACTCTTGACAACGAAGGTGAATGACTTGTCACCGAACACGTCGATGACAACCGGCAGCAGTAGGCCTGCCCGCTCCTGCGTGGCGGCATTAAACTGCTTACAAAACTCCATGATGTTTACCCCATGCTGACCCAGGGCGGGGCCGATGGGGGGGGCAGGGCTGGCCTGACCAGCCTTGATTTGCAGCTTGATCTGTGTATCTACTTTCTTCGCCATAGACGGTAGAGGCGGTGCAAACGTCCGAGGACTCCCGCGGGTAGGTGAACAGGGATTGCGTAGGCAAGACGGTGAAAAAGCAGCAGGCCACAACCGGTTCCGGCTTCACCAAAAAACCGCATCGCACCGACAAGCAGATGCCATTTCAGGCGGGGCGGGATTTCCTCGGCCTGCTCTCCCTCCTACTCTTCCATTTCCACCTGAAGGTAATCGAGCTCCAGCGGCGTCTTCCGACCAAAGATGGACACCATTACCTTTACCTTCATTTTCTCAGGATACACCTCCTCAACCACACCATTGAAGTCGTTGAAGGGCCCATCGACGACGCGGATAGGATCGCCTGCCTTGAAGGGAATATCCGGTTTCTCGCCGGCTTCGCGGGCCTCCTCAACGGTGCCGAGGATCCGGTCCACTTCATCAGGCCGCAGCGGCGTGGGCCGATCGCCGTCGCCCAGAAAGCCGATCGTCGAGGGCAACCCGGAGGCGACGTGCTCCAGTTCGTTGTCCATCACGGCATTGAGCAGGATGTAGCCTGGGAAGAACTTCTTCTCGCGGGTCCGCTTCTTTCCTCGGCGCATCTCAAAGACCGTTTCGGTAGGAATCAGAATTTCCTCGACAAGGTCTTCCAACTCAAGGCGCTCCAGTTCACGCTCCAGGTACTCCTTTACTTTCTTCTCATGCCCAGAGAAGGTACGGAGCACATACCAGTTGCGTCGTTTTTTCGTTGATTGCGCCATGACGTGTTGATTCCACCGTGCATTAAATGATTGCGACCTGAAGACGCAACGCTGTAAGCAGCGACTTGCCTACGCGAATGAGTAAATGACTTCCAAGATCGAGGAGACCACCTGATCGACGCCGTAAATGTAGAGCGCAGCGCCGATCGTGGCACCAATCGTAATCAGCGTGTTGCTGATCAGCTCGGGGCGGTCCGGCCAGTTGACCTTCCGCATCTCTTTGTTGACGTCTGTGATGTACGCTTGTACTTTGTTCATAAGTGGCGTTGGCAGCTGTGTTGGTGTGCCGCCTTGTGATCAGGTCGCGTAAGTACCGAAAACGAGCAGCGGGGATACGGCTGTTGCAGGCTGCGTCATGTATCGGTGACGGCATGGCAAATCCACGCGCGTGTCTTGCTGATAAACGGGCCATGCAGGCCCGTGCTGGTGCTGGCACGGGTGGCAGGACTTGAACCCGCAACCTGCGGTTTTGGAGACCGCTGCTCTGCCAGTTGAGCTACACCCGTGTATACAAAGCAACAGGCTATACGCAGCAGGGGGCGGGCATGGTCCACATGCGGGACCAAAGGGGGATGCCCACCCGGGCGCACAGCCTGTTGCTCCGATGTACCGTTCGTTAGTCGAGGATCTTGGTGACCACGCCCGCGCCGACGGTCTTCCCGCCTTCCCGGATCGCAAACCGCTGCCCCGGCTCCATCGCCACCGGCTGGATCAG